>Ga0209291_1000085_pt1 | contig 91927 bp, 90 predicted proteins | sample GOMGulsemesocosm_FD_184633 | JGI IMG/M metagenome (GOLD analysis project Ga0209291, IMG submission 184633) | Methane-oxidizing microbial communities from mesocosms in the Gulf of Mexico - GOM9B Gulf of Mexico (SPAdes) (version 2) | ecosystem: Environmental > Aquatic > Marine > Cold seeps... | reverse complement strand
ACGAGGAGGTCGCAGGTTCGAATCCTGCCACCCCGACAATATTAATGCTAAGGGCTCTTAGCTCAGCTGGATAGAGCACCTCCCTTCTAAGGAGGCGGTCGAAGGTTCGAATCCTTCAGGGCTCACTGAAAGACTTACAGGTAACTGTAGGTCTTTTTTGTTTTACATAGGTTTTGTAGTGCTTTACAAGGCTTTTTAGCTTATTTCTTAACTATTTCATACAATCCATTGTTTAAGTAAAGTATGCCTTTTTGGGGTACATTTTGGGTATCAATATTTCACTTTGGGTATCAATTTTCAAACACTAAAATTTAATATTATGAATAGACATAAAATAAGAGTGCTGTTTGTAATAGCAATCAACAGAATTAAAAAGAATAACAAAGCTCCCATTTACTGTAGAATAACTTATGGTAAAAAGAGAAAGAAGTTCTCTACTGGTCTTTTTGTTATACCAGAACAATGGAATAGCTCACAGCAGTTAGTCAAGCCACCAAGCAAAGAGAACAATATAATAAACACCCAATTAAGCCTTATTAGTCAAAAGATTAGTGAGGCTTTTTTAATGCTACAAGTTCAGCCAGAGGATTTTGATGTAGATGATATTTACAGAAAGTACAAAGGTGAAGATGTAAAGACAGAAATTACCATTCTAGGAGCTTATGACTTGCATAATGAGAAGATGAAGAAACTTATTGGAGTTGACTTTAACAAGCTTTCTTGGAGTAGATATCTAGAAAGCAAGAGAAAGGTAGCAGAGTTTATTAGAAGTAAGTATAAGAAGTCTGATGTGAAGCTAAAACAGTTGGATTTAAAATTCATTAAAGACTTAGAGTACTATTGGAAAACTGAAAAGAAACTAAGACAAGCTACCATTTATAGGAGTATGCAAAGAGTTAAGAAGATAATCCAATTTGCTATTGATGAAAACTACTTACAGAAGAATCCTTTCAGCTTGTATAAGAATAAGAAATACAAAGGGGTTATTGTGTATTTAACAGATGTTGAGCTAAAGAAATTAATGGATCACAAGTTTACTCAAAAGAGATTAGAACAGGTAAAAGATATGTTTGTATTCTGTTGTTATACAGGCTTAGCTTATCAAGAAATGTCTAGTTTGAGAAGTCATCACATTAGCAAAGGATTTGATGGTAATTTATGGATAAATATGATAAGGCAGAAAACTGAACAGCCTATAGCTATTCCATTGTTACCACAAGCTAAAGTTATTTTAGATAAGTACAAACAAGCAGATTCCAATGTAGTATTACCAAGTATCTCTAACCAGAAGTTTAACTCCTATTTAAAAGAGATTGCAGTACTTGTGGGGATAGAAAAGAAGCTAACCCATCATATTGCTAGAAAGACATTTGCAACCACTGTACTACTCTTAAACGGAGTTTCTATGGAGGTTGTATCTGAGTTATTAGGACATTCTAAAGTTACTGTTACACAGGAGCATTATGCTAAGGTTGTTAAGAGTAAAGTTAGTAAGGAAGTTAATAAAATAAGATGAGTTTGTTGGGGTGTTTTGAAAAAAATAATGCTTGAAAAAAGCATCCCGATTTTATTAAAAAGAGATGCTTCTATTTGTAATTTTGGTTTGAGTATTATTTTTTAATAAACTTTTTAGTAGCCCCGCTTTTAAACTTTAAAAAGTATACGCCATTAGTTAGATTTTCAATGTTGATATTTTCATTATTAGAAATATTTCCATTAGATATTTCTTTTCCTGAGATATCAAAAATTTTATATTCTTCATATGAATTTAGGTTTGAAATTTTAAGAACTTTAGAAGTTGGGTTTGGGTAAATTAAAAAATGAGTAGAATCATATTCATATTCATCTAAAGCTAAAGTATTGCAATTACTAGCACAGTCTAGGCTAAATGAAGAATTAGCATCAATATGACCGCTAGCTACTGTCCAATTTGTGGTAGCCCAAGAAGCATCATCTACTTCTATACATGATAAATTCACATTGTTAGTTGCTTTGAAGTTAAACATAGAGGAATTGTTCCCATTTTTAATATTTAAACAGCCAAGTTGATTATTCTCGCACTTCAAATTTGTTAAGGAAATATTTTGAGTTAGATATAATTCACTTATTGAATTGTTATTGCACCATAGGGTTTTTAAATTTGCACATTGGGTGGTGTCTAAATTAGTTAACGAGTTGTTAAAACAAGAAAGAACCTCTAAGTTTGCATTAGATGTAACATCTAAACTTGATAATGAATTATTATTACATGTAAGATTCTTTAAGGCTATATTTTGAGAAACATTTATATTCATAATTGGGTTTTCTCCACAAGAAATTGCAGTCAGTGCAATATTTAATGATACATCTAAAGCATTTAATTGGTTATTTCCACAAGAAAGTTCAGTTAGAGAATTGTTTTGAGTAATATTTAAACTGGTTAATGAATTTCCATTACAACTTAGTATTTCTAAAACTGAATTTTGAGTTACATCGAGAGATACTAATTGATTAGTAGCACAATAGATATGAGTAAGAGCTGTGTTCTGGGTAACATCCAAATTTGTAATGTTATTTGACATACAATTCAAGTTAATTAAATTTGTATTTTGAGTAATATCCAAGCTTGATAAATAATTAAATGAACAATTTAAATTAATCAAGGATGTAAAATCTTCTATCCCTGTTAAATCATTTATGTTTTGATTAGAAACATCTAAATATTGAATATAATCTATATCTGCAGTTAGAACACTACCATCTGGAGCGCCAAAATCGAAACCTTGATTAATTAAAAATAATTCAAAATCGTAATCTGGAATTAGTGTTGTTTGAGCATTAATTAAACTAGTAAATAGTATTAAAAAAATAACTATTATTTTTTTCATAAGAAATTTTGTTTTTAGGTTAGGCTTATTATGTATAATAACGAATTAGAAATGAATAACCCTACCTAGTTAAGTTAAAATTATTACATCTGTCCTATAGTATAACTTATTGAGTTATATCTGAGTTTGGGTATTCTAAAAGTAACACAGGAGCATTATGCTAAGGTTGTGAAGAGTAAGGTTAGTGAGGAAGTTTCAAAACTGAGGTAAATTATAAAAAAAAACTATTATGCTAAAGCCATATATCATTCAAAACATTTTGTATCTTAACTACTTAGGAATAAAAAATGTTGAATATTTAACTACATTTGAATTTTTAAAAAATGAGAATTACTACTATCAATGTTATATAATTATGGGGAAATATAAATTAATGGTTATTACGCTTTATATGTGTAATTTATGTAATGGACAAGTAGGTATAGGTACAACTTCTCCAATGGCTCAATTAGATATTGTTTCTTCAAGTCAAACAACACCTAAAGAAACTGATGGTGTGTTAATTCCTAAAATAGATACTTTTTCAAGTACAAGTCCTGGAATAGCACAAGATGGAATGTTAGTGTATGTTACTGGGGATGGAGCTGTGACTAAAGGCTTTTATTTTTGGGATAATACTAATACTTCTTGGGTACCTTTTTTATCAAATTCAAATACAGACTTCTATAAAGAAGGAACAACCCTAGCTGCAGGAAATACCACAGATGAGATATATAGAATGGGTAATGTAGCAATTGGGAAAAATACAGCTAATGCAAAATTAGATGTTGAAGGCATAAATGGAATTGCTATTAGAACAAGTTTAAGTGGTACTAACACATCAAATAAAACAGGTTTGTATAATAGTTTTGGTTCAACTGTTGGGGGAAGGCTGTATGGAATACAGAATTATTTTGGTGATTTGAGTGATAACAATTTTAAAGCTGGTGTTTATAATCAATTTTATAATGTAACTGGTGATAAGTATGGATATTACAATTACTTTGATCTTGATAATTCTACAGGTGATATTTATGGTACTTACACACGAATAGAGAACGATGGTGACGATTTGAAATATGGAACTTATAATTCATTAGTGAATTTTACAGGAAGTGCTTATGGGACATACAATTCTTTGTATACTGGTATAGGATCTACTGATGATGTCTATGGTACTTATAACTTTGTGGATATAAACGGATCTGGAATACATTATGGTGTTTATGCTAGGGCAGATGGAGTAAATAATAGAGCAATATATGGATCTAATACTTACTCAAACGGATATGCAGGTTACTTTAATGGTAGGGGTTATTTTAGTGGTAACCTTGGTGTAGGTAATGATAATCCTGTATATAAGTTTGATGTTAATAGTAGTCAATTTGCTAATTATATAGCACAAATAGAGAATACAAACACATCTTCCTATGGTGATGGTTTAAAAATAAACCTTGGAGATGATACTCCTGGAGGAAGTAACTATTTTATTGGATTTTATGGAGATGATGTATCAAAAGGGCGCATTACTGGAAATGCGTTTGGTACTGGAGTATTGTATTCTACAGCTTCAGATGAACGATTGAAAAAAAACATAAAAGATATAGATAGTGCTTTGAAAATAATTCATTCAATTCAGCCAAGAAGTTATCAATATAAAAAAGGGATTGATAATATAGAGAACGGTTTTATTGCACAAGAACTACAGAAAGTTTATCCCCAAGCAGTTTCAGGTAGCCCAACTTCTGATGTGAATGAAGAACCGATGATGATTGATTATTCAAGATTAACTCCATTACTAACTGCTGGAATTAAAGAATTAAGCGAAAAACTAGAAAATTTTGGTAACGAAAATAAACAGCTAAAGCTACAATTATTAAAACTAGAACAACGTATTCAGCTTTTAGAAAGAAGTAAATAATAGTAATTAGTCATTAAATTTTCAAAAATAAATATATAAGATGAAATCAAAAAATAAATCAAATGTTGTTATAAAACTATTTGTATGTTTTTTTATGGTGTTAATAGGAGAGTCTAATGCTCAAGATTGGCAACAAGTATCTAATACTATTTATGGTTCTAATTCAGGAGATGGTTTTGGGCGTGCAGTTGCATTAAGTGGTGATGCAAGTGTAATTGCAATAAGTTCCCCTCAGAATGATGTAAATGGAACTAACTCTGGAAAAGTGTCAGTCTATGAAGTGATAAATAATCAGTGGACCCAAATGGGGAGTGATATAGATGGGTTAGATAGTTATAACTACTCAGGGAATGCTCTTAAAATAAGTGGTGATGGTTCAACAATAATTATTGGTTCTGCTACTGATCATGATCCATCAAATAATTGGTATGGGTCAGTTAAAGTTTATGAGTGGAATGGTACAGATTGGGTTCAAAAAGGATCTAAGGTTTATGGGCAAAGCTCTGGCGGGTATTTTGGATATTCAATAGGGATTAATAATGATGGAAGTATAATATTAGTAGATGCACCAAATGAATCTAATACAGTTAGGGCATATGAGTGGGATCAAAATATAAATTCTTGGTTGCAAAAAGGAAGTTCTGTTAGTATAGGAGCACATAATGGTCCAACAGATGGAGCTATTGACTTCAGTTCAGATGGTAGTACGTTTATTGCTTCTAACCCTTATTTTAGTGATGGTACTGATCTCTTTGGGAAAGTAAGAGTTTTTTCATGGGATGGAAATGATTGGTTGCAAAAAGGAAATGATTTTAATGGGGAGGTAGATGGAACTTTAGGACATAATATTAGTATAAACTCTAACGGCGATACAATATTAATTGGCTCACCATTAAATGATAATAATGGTAATAATACTGGTGAATTAAAAATTTATGAGTGGAATGGTACTTCTTGGCAACAGAAAGGGCAAACATTTAATGGATCACTTGTAGATAATAGTAAACCAAATTTAGCCTCAAGTATTGATGGTTTAGGTAACACATTTGTTTACTGGAGCTTTGAAGGCGATAGCTCAGGAGAAGGAGTTGTAAAGGCGTATGGTTGGGATGGAGTAGATTGGATTCAAAAAGGCGTAGATTTAGATGGAGGGCTAGGAGATAATAATCTGATTAATTTTATAAACATTAGTGAGTCAGGTGAGGTAATATCTATAGGCTTTCCATATGATTTTAGTTTTTCAGATGGTTCAACTAATGGCAGAGTGAAAGTTTATAATTGGATAGAGAACTTATCAATTGAAGGGTTTAATAATGATTTTAAAATTAAGCTATACCCAAACCCAAGTGATGGTTTATCAAAAATACAATTAGGAGAGAACCATAATGAAGTTTTTGTAAATGTATTTAATGTATTAGGAAAGCAAGTTATTTCTCAAAAATACAACAATACTAACGAGATTGAGTTAAACACTCAAAAATACGCAAATGGTATATATTTCATAAAAGTACAATCTGGAACTAAAGAAGCAACAATAAAGTTGGTTGTAAAATAAGTTAAAGGATTAAGAATAAATTATAAAAAAGAGACAGTCAGTATTGGCTGTCTCTCTTGTTTTAATAGCTTTTAATCATAGAAAAGAAGCTAACGCATCATATTGCTAGAAAAACATTTGCAACTACTGTTTTGCTCTTAAACGGGGTGTCAATGGAGGTTGTGTCAGAGCTGTTAGGGCATTCTAAAATCACTGTTACTCAAGAGCATTATGCAAAGGTTGTGAAAAGTAAGGTTAGTAGTGAAATTGAGAAGTTAAAGGGATCAGTTTAACTGATATTTTTCTTTAGCACTATACTTTAAATTATAAATTATTTTTTTTCCTTGTGCTTTATAATACCATAGCCTAATTTCTCTCTTTTTTTCATTTATAAAAATATCTACTCCTTTTTGGTTTTTATTCTTTCTTGAAAAAAGATCATCATTATCAATGATAGCTTCATAACCGATAGAATTAGTACTTACAGTTTTAAACATCCCTTTTAATACTTTAGAGTCCAACAGGAGAAGTGCATATTGATTTTTTTCGTCAGGTAATATTGAAATTGATGAAAAGCCACCATCAAGAACTTTAACACTCCAGTTATGTTCTTTGTCAAAATATTCCGTTGAAACAATTGTATAAGTTACCCCTTTATCATTTGCATAACCTTGATGTTGACCAAGAACAAAATTTGTAATGAATAAAGAAATTAAAAATAAATAAATATTCATATGATAAAGTTTTAAAATTTGATGTCGACTAAGAATTATCCAAATAAAATATAAACCGAATGTTAATTACATCCTTTTAAAAGTGTAAGATAGAAATATTTATGATTCATTTAATTTTCATTCAAAATAAAGTACTATTCGAATTATTAGGTCTTAATTATATCACTGCAGTGTAAGAGCTTTATAATAAGTAAATTACGATTAAAGTAGTACTGAGGTATTCAAGTTAACTAAAAACATTTTCTAATTATATTAGTTGTTAGAGATTTGAAATTTTAATTTTATTTGGAGAACCAAGAGGAATAATGGTTTATGAGTAAATAGCAAGAATGATTAGGTGGGAATTTTATGTGTTTGAGAATATTAAACTTGAATAAGTAGATTAATTAAAAAAAATGATGAATAACAACTGTGTTGTGATACATTTATGGCACAGTTAATTTTTCTATATGGAATTTGATAATCCCCTTTTTGATAATACACCAATTGAGTTTAAAGAAATAAACCCAGAAGATTTTGATAATAACTTATACAATGTTGCTCCCAAAGAAATTATAGAACCAAATAATGAAGGGTATATAAGTGATAATTTACTACCTATATTAATTGAAGACTTATACAATAAAAACACAACTGTTATTAATGCAGGTGTAGGACAAGGTAAGACTAGAGTTATTATTGATGTAATTACTAAGTATGCTAGTAATCCAGACTATTTAATCATTATTGCTGTTCCATATAAGAGTTTAATTGAACAATATGTACATGAGTGTTCTGGATATCTTTCAAATGAAAAAATATTCAATTTGCCAGATTATGAAGAAGAATGTAGAAAGGGAATAAATATATTGAAAATAGAAAGTTGGAGATTTACCAATGATAATGTAGCTGAGCCTATAACGTCAAAGCTAACGAGTTTTAAAGTTCATATAATGACTGTTAATGCATTGTTAGGTAATCCCGGTGATGATAATTTATTTACATCTAAAATTAGAAGTGAATATTTTAAACTGCTAAAAGAATATTGTCAAAATAGCAATAAGAAGGTAATTTGGCTATTTGATGAAATACATGATAGTATTCACAACTTTAAGGAGCAATTTATTTATAACCTATGGAGTTTTCAAGGTTTAATACACAAGGCATATATAGTTAGTGCAACATTTAATGAAGCTTCTAAGGAGGTGATTAAATACGTATCAGAATTAACAGACAGAAACATTTTAATTATTGAATCAAAAAGAACACCAATACTTTCAAAGCAAAGTGACTTACATCTTAATTTTTATATTGACCATCAGTTAGATAGAGATGCTAATTTAGTTAGTATGGTTTCAAACTTAATTAAAGATAAAAAACCTTTTGATATTTTAGTTTACTCAAAATCTTTAGCCGATAACCTCATAAATCCTAAAAATTCTACAGGCTCAAAGATTAAAAAAGTAAGTGATATTCTAAAAGAACATAGACATCGAATAAATAGCTGTTATTCAGATGCTTTTAATTTAAGTGCAAATAAGAAGTATGATGAGTCAAAAATTAATATTGGTACAAACTTTAGCACAGGAATTAATATAGAAAAAGAACATCATACATTCATTATTCTATTTCCAAAGGATTTATCTGTTGAATATGTAAATAACAAAGGAATTTTCACCAATGGCTCTAATGTTATTATACAAGCGTTAGCTAGGCAAAGAAAGCAAGGGAATATACACGTATTTCTTCCAAACCCTGACAGTGTAAATTTAGAGTCATTGCCTTATGAAGATTCTCAAAATAAAGTTATGTACCAGTACTTTGAAGGTTATAAACGGAGTAGTAATAAAGAAATAAATTACTCCGCAATTAATGACCAAGATAGGTTACTAGAGCATGCTTATGAGAAGTTAGTGAATGATACAAGCTCTGCAAATGAAAAATTGAGTACTGTTAACAGAAACGGTTTAAATAGACTAATGTTTCCAGCAAAAGAGATTTTCATACTCAATAAGGGAGAAAAATATATTACAAAGGAATTTTTTGCTGGGAGCTTATCTACTTATATTTTGTGGGCTAGCCTAAGTAATCAATTTTTGAATTGTCAGTTAAAATCTATAAGTGCTAGTAATAGGTTATATTTAGATAAGGATAATTTATATACAGATGTTATTAATCTTATAAAATATGAGGTAGTAGAATTAAATAAATCATTTGCAGAGTTTAATCTTTTTGATAATTTCAGTGGTTTTGAAAAATTAGAATTTATTGAAAGTTTGATACTTCAATATTCAATATATATAGATGGTAAAAAAGCATCAATGATTGATAAGAACAAAATGCTATTAATGATGTTAAATGCTATTTATTTTGATTCAGATAACTTTGTTCTTAAAGATGCCAAAAATGAAATGTATGGATTATATTTAAGGTCATGTATTTTTCATAGTAATAACCTCTCAGAAATTAATGAAAATCTTAAAACAAGAGATTTGACTTGTGTGAAAATTTTTAAAAAATGGCACCAATTAATTAAGTTAATTAATGAATCCTTATTAGAAAAGAAGGATGGGCTAAGGGCATCAACAAAACCTAGTCCCCAATTTATTAAAGAGTTCAATGAGTTTAGTTTTGATGAAGACTTAAACTATCTTTTAGAAAATGAATTCCTTCTTAGTACAGATATTTTTCAATTTAAAAACACTATGCATAAAGCTATAAATAATGATACTCTAATAAGTTCATTTTATAGAGAAAGTGTTAAGATTTACTATAATTCAGAAAGAAAACAAACCTCAAAGAATAACAGGAAAATAAGTTATTACCTAATAGAAAGATTGGAAATGACGAATATTTCTAATCTTCTCTATGGCCCCTTACCAGAAGTTATATTGTAAAAGTCCCTTTTTTTCATAATCACTATATATAGAAAAGGAAAAAAAGGGACTTTTCTAAACCATTTTAAAGACTCTCATTATTTGAGGGTCTTTCTTGTTTTGTACTGAATTTGAATCTATTCAGAATTAGTCATTCAATTTAATATTAACCTTAAAATTTTTTAATAATGAAACTAAGACAATCACAAAGAAGTCAAGCAAAAATTAAAATTGCAATTAAAGGACCAAGTGGTTCTGGAAAAACATATTCCAGTTTATTATTGGCTAAAGGATTAGCAAATGATGATTTTTCAAAAGTAGCAATCATTGATACTGAAAATAACAGTGCTGATTTATATGCTCATATTGGGGAGTACAATGTTATTTCATTAGAACCTCCCTTTACTCCAGAAAAATATATTGAAGCTATAGAGGTGTGTGAAAAAGCTAATATGGAGGTAATCATATTGGATAGTATATCTCACTGTTGGAGAAATTTACTAAGCTATCATGCTTCTTTAAAAGGAAATAGTTTTGTGAACTGGGATAAAGTTACGGCTAGGCAAAATACATTTATGAACAAAATTTTGCAGACCAAGAGTCACCTAATAGCTACAATGAGAACTAAACAATCCTATGTGCTTAATTTTAAGGATGGAAAATATGTTCCGGAAAAAATTGGATTAAAAGCAATACAAAGAGATGGTGTTGATTATGAGTTTACTTTGGTGTTTGATGTTAATTCAAAACATTTAAGTATCTCTTCAAAAGATAGAACAGGCATGTTTGTAAATAAACCAGAGTTTATGGTTAATTCAGCCACAGGTAGTAAAATATTAAACTGGTGTGATAAAACTATAACAGAAAAAGTAATAGCAAATATTTGATCGGAATAAATTAAGAATTTAAAATGTTTATGAAATGAAATATTGAAGTACGAAAATGAGTTACTAAAAATGTCAATTATTTAAGTTTAGCTCTTGGTTAAGCACTGTCAATAAATTGTTAGAGGTTTCATTATTGATTATTAATATTGAATATATTTTTTTTTGAAAAAATATTTAAACACAATCTCACCTATACAAAACCCCCACGATTTTTTGGAGCTTTAAAAAGCCCCCCAAGGTCTTCGATTTCTACTATTTTTTTCTGCAGTATAAAATAGTTAATCGATTTACATATTTAAACGTAAAGAAAATCAAGAATTTGACTCAGTGTTTAACTCATAAAATATTCAACTCAATGGTAACAGTAAAAGACTACAAAGTAATTGTAAAAGATGATGGAGCTTCATTTCTAGCATTAATTTTACAAGGAGGATTAGAAATGATTAAAAGCCAGAAAACGGGCAAGTATTATGCTACTGTTAGGACAGCATCACTACCAACAACATTTGATGAAGCTTCATGTAAACTCTTCATTGGAGAACAATTTGATGGATCAATAAATAAAGTGGAATGTGATGCATATAATTACACAATTAAAGAAACAGGAGAAGTAATTGAACTATCACATAGGTACGAATACATTTCTAAGGAAGAGGCACAAATAAACAGTGCTGTTTATGGTAATTCTTTACCTCCTAAATTAGAAATATTTTCTACAAGTGAAGTGGAAGAAGAAGTAATGTAATTTAATAGCACCTCAAGAACCAAGAGGTGCTTAATTTTTTAAAACAAATAGATTTTAATGAAACAGCAAATTTCTGAAATAAAGGTTTCTTATGAGCCAAAAATAAAGGATCGAATAAAAATAACTAGTAGTAATGATGCTTATAGGATATTTAATAAAATGTGGGATAAAGATACTATTCAACTACTAGAGGAAGTCAAATTTTTACTATTAAACAGAGCTAACGAAGTCTTAGGTATTTACAACTTATCTAAAGGAGGGGTATCTGGTGCTTTTGTTGATGTTAAGCTTATTTTTTCAATAGCTTTAAAAGGAAATGCTACAAGTATAATTTTGGCTCATAATCATCCCTCTACAAACTTAAAGCCAAGTGAAAATGACATATCATTAACTAAAAAAGTCAAAGAAGGAGCTGAAATTTTAGGTCTTAATTTATTAGATCATTTGATAATTACTAAAAGCTCATATTATAGTTTTTCTGATGATTTAAAAATTTAATACAAGTGTGTTCTTGTTCATATCTTAGCTTAAAAGTGTAAATATTCTGTTTTAAAGTTTTTAAAGATATAAGTAATAGCTATTTTTAAAAAATAAATAAAATAAATAACAATGTTAAAGACGTTAAGTTTCATATTAATATTATCCACATTTGGTTGTAAGGGTCAAAATTGTGACACTCTTCCTGTTACTTTTAATAATAATGTAAAGGCTACTGAAATAATAACAAATACTAGTTTTATCTTATCTGATTCAATTGATACTTCTAAGAGTTCTTGGGTAAGAAAGTTAACATATTTTAGTTGTGATAATCAAGTTGGGTTTTTAATATTAAAGACAGATAAAAAAGAGTACTTATTTCAAAACGTACCAATACATATTTGGAATGATTTTAAAAAGGCAGATTCTTACGGAGAATATTACAATGATTTCATTAGAGGAAAATATCAATTAAATTTGAACTAATTAAATGAAGTTAATATCAATTACAAAAGATGTATTAAACTCTAAATTCAGTCAAAACTATTTTAATTTAGAGAACTATATACTTTACATAGATAAGGAGGGTAATGACTTAGTTAATACCTACATTAAAACTCATTTAAACAGAATAATTACTCAATTTAGGGATAGAGAGAAGGTATTTGTATATGTTTCTGCTTTAGATTATCATAAAGATATTCATAAGTTAATTCCATACTGTTTCCCTAATATAAATAAGCTTCAATTATCTATTGAATCTATTCTTCAATCAAGTGAAATAATTAAATATGATTTAAACACATATCTATTAGATTATTTGGGGTATGAAAGTGAATTTAAAAATGGATTTATATCAGTTGAAGAATCTGAAATTATTCTTACAGAAACATCAGACTTAACGGAGAGTAATATTGCAAATAAAATTGAAAGCTATATTGTTAGTTTTCAAGTTCCAGTATGTGATTATATTATTCCAAGTTTTGATGAATATTATGATGAAAATATCAAACTTAATGAGGAGGCTAAAGAGGAGGTAAACAGTATATTAGAAAGCCTTGGTAAGTTAAAGGATAATGGTCAGTTTTTATATGCTTTACCAATAATAGAAAGGTTTATAACTAAAAGTGAGGTTAAACCAACAACACATTTAAGTAAATTATATATTGATGAGTCATATAATATCTTTTTATCAGATTTTAATAATCTACAGATTAAGTTAAGTCATTTAACATTGAGTATTTATCATTTATTCCTTAATAATCCTTCAGGTATTTTGTTAAGTGATCTTCAAAATTATGAGTACAGTTTAATGAATTACTATAAGAGCATTTCTAATAGAGAAGATTATGATAAAATGAAAGTATTCAGGATATTATAAACCTTGAAACAGGAGCCTTGTATGTTCATCTATCTAGAATCAAATCTGTTTTTTTAAAACACCTACATCCAAGAATTGCTGAGCAATATTACGTTATGGGAGGTAAGGGAATTGAGAAAAAAATATTATTAGATAGGTCTTTTGTTAATAGAAAAGGTATTTCAGATGAAGAACCTTTATTTGATTTTTAATAGTTGCAACCTTGCAAAGGGTAAGCACTAAACAATTTACTGATTAATATTGCTAAAAAAAGAATATGAAATCAGTCTATTTTAAAAGTTGTCAATTCATTAAGATTTACTTTAAGTCTATCTGCAATTATACTTAATGTATAAATTGTTGGATTTGTTCCTCCAGCTTCTAGTCTGCTAAAGTTAGACTTTTCAAAGTTACAAGTATGTGCTAAAACTTGTTGAGGAATATTTCGTTCTTCCCTAAGTTCTCTAATCCTTCTACCAATAGCAATTTGTAAACTTTTTTTATCAATCATCTTAAAAATATATAAGACAAAGTTGTAGTTTTATGTCTTTAAACAGTTATCATAAATGACCTTTAAGTATATTTGTTTAACCTAAAATTTAATAAATAATGAAAAATGTATTAATCTTATTAATAGTAACCTTTTATCATACAAGTTCTTTTTCTCAAATATTTATATTAGGAGATAAAAGTTATCCTTCAACTAAAACATTTACCCTTATTGCTAATTCAAATACTGGAGAAGATTTAAATGTATGTATAGCAAAGAAAAAAGAAGGTGGGATGATAATTTTAAAAACTGAAATTCTTGGTGGAGATTCTGAATGGTGCAGACACAGAATAAAAGGGAATATCATCATTTATTTAGATAATGGTAAAGTTATAAAGTGTCTAGATAGAAAAAAACATGATAGTGTAGATGGGTATATAACTACTATATATTATTTAACAAACTCAGAAATGTTGGAATTACAATTAAGTAATATTAATACTATAAGATATACTATAAAAACAATTCCTAATAGTTGTTCTTCTTCACAAGAGGGTAGTTTTTCTGCATCTAATGTTATAGGTAAATATGGAAGTAAAAGAGAGGATATTCCATTAGAATTGAAAAGTAAGTTTTAAGTTGTTAGTTGATAATTTTAATATAAAAGAATGTACGAATACATATTATTAATTTTTGGATTTTTAGCAATAGGGTTTAATCACTATATATTAAAAATGTTAGAAAAGAGCCATCAAAAGAATACAAAGTTTTATTCTTTACACAATTTACTTTTATTAACCATACTTATAATAATCACGATATTTATGTTTATTAAATTTACTTGGTATTATAGTATTCTCTTAACAATAGGTGGGTTGATATTAGGAGGAGGATTAGTAGGGGGGGTAATAAACATATCTAGATTATTTAAGACTCCTATGTTTTCAATTATATTATCTATTACAAGTGCAATGCTAATAATTTTACAATTGATTTTCAGATAAGCTCATTAATTATTTGATTTTAAAATGACTAAAAAGGAAAACATAGAGAGAGCACTATCAGAGTTCCATCAATTTTCGAATAGAATAACAGGTTTGGCTATTATATATGAATGGTATAAATATCATTCTGAAATTATAGGAGAAACAGATGTCTTTGTTGGGAGTTATGAGAATTTTGGTGAGTTTAATAAACTTAGAACTAGCTTAGATAAAATTTGTGAGTTGAAAGATCAGTTTATAACTGTAATTAATGCTATTGAAGAATTAAAGAATTGTAAAAATAAAGAACGATTATTGCTCTCTTGGTTATTCAAATGTCAGGGAGTAAAAGGGATAGCTACTTATGGTTTTGAAGTGTTAGGTAATCATTTAGTTAAACTTTCTTTTAACGATACTGTAATAATTGATTGTTCAGACTATAAAGAGTCATTACAATTCTCTAAGATATATGATGCTATACATTGGGTGTTTCTTGATAAATATAGGCCTACAACAGAGCATTTTAAACAAGAGAATGACTATATAGTTTGTACTCTTGAGAATTATCTTTCATTACATAATATGTATCCAGAAATTCTACTTAAATATAAAAAATAGAGAAGATATTCATTTAAGACCAAGAGTCTAAAAAATAATTAACACGAATTCACATTTTTTAAATGAAAGACATCCTAAATTATTTTACAATTGGAGAAGCATATGAAAAAAATGAATTTAATCTAGAGAGTATAGAATCAACTTTTAATAATGGTTTAGAGTATGAGAATTATGAGTATCTAAAAGAGGATTTTAATATGCTATTTGAAGTAGAGTTTTCAAGTAACATCATATTGCAATATAATGCAGATATACTCTACAGAGTAATTTATATATTTGATACAACTCATTATAATTATCTTAAATCTAAAGTTAAGGAGTATTCTAATGATGATATAATTTTTGAGGTATATATAAAAGATAAAAACAATTGTAAACTAGTTGTTAAAAAACGGTAATGTCAAACGAAATGAAGCTTCTAAACACCTTGATATTCAAGTATTAGGTAACATGATAATTACTAAAGATGATTTTTACAGCTTTTCTGATATAGAGGGTTGGTTTATTATTATATTTATACAAATTTATAATATTATACCTACAATGACGTTACAGGAGCCTATTGATATCCCTATAGATGATTTTAAAAAACATATAAAAATAGAAAATAATTATAGGATTTTCTTTTCTGGAAAATTTGGTATAGGTAAGACCTATTTTTTAAATAAATACTTTGAAAAAGATGAAGAAAGTGTAAAAATTCACTTATTCCCTGTAAATTATGCCATAGCAAATAATGAAGATATTTTTGATTTAATTAGGTATGATATACTTTATGAGCTAATGAATCAGTCAGTGAATTTAGAAAAGGAAACTTTTTCCATTAAAGAAACTTTACCGAATTATTTAAATAAAAATTTTATAGATATCCTTTTACCTTTTATTATTGGAGTCCCAAAAGTAGGAAAAAGTGTTTATTCAATAATAGAAAAATTAAAAGCAATAAAAGATCATTATCTAAAAGAGCATAAGGAATTACAGATAGATGATATGTCAAAAATCACTGCGTTTACTAATGAAATAGAAAGTAAATCAGGTAGTATCTATTCATATAGTTTTATAGACGATTTAATTTTTAGTTTTGTTAATCAATTAAAAGGAGACTCTAATAAGAAAAAAGTTACATTAATTATAGATGATTTAGATAGGATTGACCCTGAGCATATTTTTAGAATTTTAAATGTTTTTTCAGCTCATTTTGATTTAAAAGAAGCTTCTTCTAATAAATTTAATTTTGATAAAGTTATTTTAGTTGGAGATATAAGTAATATAAAGAGTATTTTTCATCATAAGTATGGTAGAAAAACTGACTTTGAAGGGTATATAGATAAGTTTTATTCAGAAAAAATATATTTATATGACAATCAAGGTAATATAAATAAAATAATAAAAAAAGTCTTAGAGCCTTATGCTACTGATAATGACTATAACACACCTCCTTTAGAAGAAATAACTGAATTTATAAAACTAGCATTAAAGCATAAGAAAATTAGTTTAAGGTCTCTGTTGAATCATAGAGGAGACTCTATGCTCATTACAGAAAAAACAAATATATTTCATAGTTATAAAAAGAAACGTTACAAAAAAAGTAATTTCACAGTATTATATTCTATAGAAATATTGGTTAATATATTTGATAATATAGATACTGTAATCAGTGCATTAGAAAGTTTTCAAGAAGAATTAAATCAGAAAACACACTTATTACTTTTTAATTCATTAGTACACCTTTTGCCAGTAATGGCTTTATTTAATAATGAGCTAAAAGAATTAAATGAAAAAACATATCTAAGCTATATATGGGAAAATAATCGTTACTCAATAAACTTTGACTTTGTAAGTTGGGATAACTGGTCAAATGATTTTTGTATAGCTAAAAATATTATGAATAATGGAGTTAATTCAGGACATAAGTTAACTGATGAGTTATTATTACCTAATATAAATCATACAAAAATATTGCTAAGCCTATTTAAAACCTCTAAAGAATTAGGTATCTATAATTATTAGTGTGAATTAAATGACACACTTTTAGGCATACCATAAAATAGAGTAGTGGTTAATCTACTATAAATACTGAAAAATCAAGAGAAGGTTCGAATCCTTCAGGGCTCACTTAAAGACTTACAGGAAACTGTAGGTCTTTTTTGTTTTAAATAGGTTTTATTACTCTCTTATAATTAAGTATAATGGCTGAAAGTCTTGTGAGAAATAGAAACTAGAAGTATATTTGCAACCGCAAATTAATATTGCGAATTATTTTATTGAAGAGGGGTTAGTCTAGGTTTTGATTTTTAGTCTCTCCGCAAATAAAAATTAATTCGGGGTGTAGCGTAGCCCGGTCATCGCGCCTCGTTTGGGACGAGGAGGTCGCAGGTTCGAATCCTGCCACCCCGACGAACCTAGTAATAGGTTAAACTAAAACACTGTTAATCGTATGATTTTCAGTGTTTTTCATTTTTTATGATATCATTTGATATCATTTAATGCTATATATTAGGTGTGCAATTCGGTGTGCAGTCCTTTTTTGAAATTGTTGTAGCTTTATAGAACTTTTAGAAGTGATTTGACTTTCGTCTTTACAAAAATTATTGTATAACTAAAGACGTATAACATGCAGACAAACAACACATTTACTGTAATTTTCTTTACTAGAAAATCGCGGAGTAACACTCAAAAGTTAACTATTTATTCTCGTATCACTGTAGACGGAAAGCGTTCTGAAATTAGTTTAAAAAGAAGCGTATCGGTGTACAATTGGGACTCTTCTAAGGGAAGAGCGAGAGGTTCTACTCAAAATATTAGAATTCTTAATACTTATTTAGACCTTGTTTATGGATAGTTATTGGATTGTCATAGGCAATTACTGGAAGAGTTTAAGGTTATTTCGCCTAGTGCTATTAAAGCGCGTTATTTGGGTAAGGATGACCAACGTAAAACGATTCTTGAACTTATTGGCTATCATAATACGAATATGGTTTCTGTTTTAAAGGCTGGTACTATGAAGAATTATTATACTACTGAACGGTATTTAAATAAATTCCTAGTTCAAAAATTAAAAGTCAATGATATTTATTTGAAGCAATTGAATTATCGTTTTATTATTGACTTTGAACGGTTTCTTAGAAATGTTAAGGATCCTAAAAAACAACTCATGATGTCTAATAATGGGGTGATGAAACATTTGGAACGTTTTAAGAAAATGATTCATCTTGCTATTAAATTGGAGTGGTTGGTTAAGAATCCTTTTGGTCAGTTTCAATTAAAGTTTGATAAGTATGACAGGCAATATCTTTCACGAAGAGAATTAGAACTTGTTGAAAATACATATTTTAAACAAGAGCGATTGGAACGGGTAAAGGATATTTTTATTTTTTCTTGTTATACGGGTTTGTCTTATATTGATGTTAAACAATTGACTGTACATCAGATTGTAAAAGGTATTGATAATAATTACTGGATTTATACCAAGCGTGAGAAAACAAATGAAACGGTTAAGGTTCCTCTCTTACCTAAGGCTTTAAGTATCATTGATAAATATAAGGCTATTCCTAAGGGTATAAATTCTGAAATGCTACTTCCACTCTACTCCAACCAGAAAACGAATAGTTATTTAAAGGAAATTGCGAAAGCTTGTAAAATTCATAAGAATATTACCTTTCATGTTGCTCGGCATACTTTTGCTACTACCATTATGTTATCTAACGGTGTTCCATTAGAAACTGTGTCTAAATTATTAGGGCATACTAAATTGTCTACTACACAAATTTATGCAAGAGTGTTGGAGCATAAAATTAGCGAGGATATTGATAATTTATTGAAACGGTTTGAAAAGAAAAAAGATAAAGTAACAAAATCTATTTAAAGAAAGTGCTTAAATTAATGGTATGGTGATAAGTGCAAGATGTGTGTCTGTGGACACATTCTTGTCTGCTCCCCTTGGTCGCAGAGGAAAAAAAGTCATTTACTGTAAATGATGCTCACACAAACTAATAGCCGTTTTTAAACTTGTGGATTCAGAGGTTGGGTGTATGGCGGAGAATCCACAAGTTTAAAAATGAACCAATCTCGCATAAGCGAGTGCGGTAGATTTTACAAAAATTAGATACTTCATAGGACATAATTATTCTAAATTTTTCTGATGAATCTTAGTGCTTAAAAAACACCTTTTTTTTACTTTTTACTCTAAATTGTGTCAATTTTTTTCCCTGTTTATAGGCCTTACCGAAGGATTTGACACAATTCGGAGTTTTTTTAAACATTTATACCTTTTTTATAATTTTACAGTAAACTTTTTCAGTGTTTACAGGGACTCACGAGAGTTTTACAGTAAACCTTTTTTATTAAGTACAATATTTAATTATTATAAACTGTTAAAAATCAATGTTTTGCGAAGCAAAAAAAATCTGCAGCGTCGCTTTAGCGCGCTACCCTCTTGCTTTTCCCCCTTAGTTTTGCAAACACACTTTACATAGAACTTTCTTTTAAGATATTTACTTTTTTAATAAGTAGTTATCTTTTATACACGCCCCGGTAATTGTAATTAACAACCAACCGATAAAGGAGAATTACGCGCTAACAAAGTTTCGGGCTTATGCCTTTAAAAGTCCTTGTTAGTTATCCGCGAACAGTATCAAATAAAAGTACAGCAATATAAGAAATTATCTAAAAATAATGCTACAAAATTTCTAGAAAACTATTACTAAAAAGGTTAATGAAAATACTGTTAATAAAGATTAACTATAATTTAAAAAAAATAGAAATATTTATTTTAATGTTTAAAATAATAGTATCAAAAAAATTATACCATTTTAAAATCCCTTTCGAATCATTTATAATAAGTCTTATATTCCACCAAAATGTTTTTATAAAATACAAAAAAATATTTTATCAAAAAAATTAAAGTTTTGCTTTACCATTTTTTAATGAATTTAAGTAAACTGATTTTGAAGGAAAAGCAAAATTAATGTCTTCTTTTTCAGCTAAAGAAAGTATTTCTGATAAAAGTTCATGACGACATTTCAACTCCTCCTTACTAGAATCAACACTAAAAAAACAATAAAACATAATACTTGGTAAACCATCTTTCATATCGTGCAAACAAACCTCAAATCTATCTTTTAAAGTATGTGGATGGTTTTTTATAATGTTTTTTAGCTTAGCAATAAAGCCATCAATTTTATTTATAGGTAAGTTATTCTGTAAGTTAAAAAACGTTTTGAAACGCCTGTTTTTTCTGAGTCCAATATTGTTTACAACATTGTCTGCCAGAATACTATTAGGCACGTAAATTAAAGAATCTTCAAAAGTTCTAATGCGTGTAGACCTAACACCTATTTCTTCTACGACACCTTCTATATCGTTAAATTGAACCCAATCATTTATTTGAAAGGGTTTATCTATAAAAATCATTACCGAACCTATTAGATTTTTTACCGTGTCTTGTGCTGCTAGCGCAACTACTAACCCACCAATTGATAGCCCTGTTAATATAGTAACTACATTAATACCTAAATACTGCATAATATAAATAATACCTATTATCCATACGATTGTTTTTAATATTCTATTTATAACTGGAAGTAGTTGGTTTTCATCACTATCTGTTGCCCTTGCTTTAAAATAAACGAAAAAAGCATCAATAAGTTTATTAATTAAGGCAATTAATACTAGAATGGAAATAATTCCCACAATCCGCAATAAAAAAGCATTCCAAGAAACAGGTAACTGCAATTGTGGTAAAAGTATATTAAATGTTTTAGCGGCAATAAATAAACCTAAAATTTTAGAGGATTTTTTTAATTCATATTGAACATTATTGGTTATCTTAAACTTTTTATTTAAATATTTATTGGTAGAATAATAACTCAATTTTTTACTTATAAAGTACGTAATATAACATATAGGAAATAGTAATAGTAACCCAATCCATTTAAGAATAGATATTCCTAAAAACTCTTTATACCAAAATGCAGAATGAAAATATTTCTTTGGGTTTATATCTAAAATATAAATCTCATTATATAAATGTGGTAACTTATTAATAGTTTCTTGAGAATAATACCATTTTTTATTTACTTTTTCAACATAAATACGTCTTTCTAATGAGTATGGGTAATAAATGGCTCTACTGCTTAGGGAGTCTATGTGGTTTGGGTTTTTAGGTGCTTTTAAAAAATTAGTATTAATACCTTTTCCATCTAATACTTTTTTAAGTTTTATAGCAGTCTCTTTTTTGTTAGCCACAGACCTTGGTAATGACAACGCTGCTTTACTAGGGTTATACGATGCTTCTTTTAAATAATAAGAATGGTTGTAAATAACATTATAAGGTGATTCATTTATACTTTTAGTTGCTATTTGACTGTTTGCGGCTACGCTTATAAAAAAGAAAACGAGGCATATTATTTTAGATTGCTTTATTTTTAAAACTAAGTGTTTCATTTAAAGTTTTTTTTACAAATTAAAATCGAAGTTATACCGAAACCCTAAAGTTACTACATTAATACTGTTTTTATAAGAAACTCCTTTAGAATCGCTTATTCTAGTATCTAAATAAATACGTGTTTTAGGGTCTAAATAATAATTTATACCAAAAATATAAAGTCTTAATTTGTAATCATCTTGATATAAATCTAAACTCTTAGTTCTCCCAGCAATATTGAAGCCTCCTTCTAAAACCCAATTGTTGTGCACACGATATTTTAGAAATAATTCAGCCCCTTGTGTAGAAAAACTTACAGCAGTGCTATCATCTACAAATAAAATTTCATCATCGTTTATAGAATAATTAAATGCCGCATGTAATTTTTTCATCTTATACTTAACACCTAGAATAAAGTTTTCTGTTCGATTGCCGATATCTTGTACGAATTCTTGATTCTGTTCTCCAATTCCTCCATTATTATAAGCAATTCCTATTGTTGTATTGTAGGGTAAATCGTACTGCAATGACACGCCATAGTTTTTAACTTCTCTGTAAAGTTGTGTTTGTAGCCCTAGTTTAAATTTCCCTAATTTATTTCTATATTGAATCGATTTATCGGCTCTACCTGTTCCTTTCCATCCACCATCAGTATTTCCTGTATAAACACCATTTGAATTACCACCAAAAACTGAAAATATATCGGTGTATTCTGCAATATCATAGTAAATTCCCTATTGTTTACCTATAGTTAGCTTTCCCCATTTTTTATATGATATTCCTACATAGGCTAAACGCGATTTAAAAGGCTCCCTTTTTATTTGAGGGTTTTCTAAAACTTCAGAGGTGTTAGCGGCATCATTATTAAAATCTATACCATCAATAATATGAATTCCATATTCAAGTTTTGCTATAACTTTTGTTGTTGTATTAATATTACGTCTTATATGTGTTCCTATTCTTGGTGAGTTTTCTTGTAGTTCAGTATCTCCATCAAAACTCGTCATTTGTATACGTAGCATTCCATAAAAACTTAATGAGTCTAAAATTTTTGTATTTTTATTTTGAGAGTATGTAGTTGTTACTATAAATAACAAAGTAAAAAAAGTAAGTGTAATTTTATTTTTTTTCATTAAATTGGGTCACATTAAAGGTGAAAATAGTCTAGCAATACGCTCTATAATTTGAGTTATGTAGGATCTGTCTTTCCATTCTTGTAATTTAATTTCTTCTGCTTCTAATAAATCATCTAAAAAATCTTTTTTTAATTCGCTAGATAACACCTTATCATAAACAATAGCATTGGCTTCAAAATTTAAATCGAAACTTCTATTATCTAGGTTTGCAGTTCCTACAAAAGACACAAAATCGTCGCATATCATTGTTTTAGAATGTACGAACCCTTTTTTATATTTGTAAATTTGTATTCCAGCCTCTAATAAATCTTGATAATAAGAATTTGACACCGAATTTACAAAAAACGAATCTGATATTCCTGGAATAAGTATTTTTACAGAAACACCGCTTAATGCAGCTATTGTTAAAGCGTCTGTATATGATTTTTCCGGGATAAAATATGGTGTAGTGATTAAAACTTCTCTTTTAGATAATAAAATTGCCTGAATTAATGTATACATAATATTTGGGTATGCTGAGTCTGGACCACTTGCAGATATTTGTATTAACTGATTTCCATATATTTTATTATTATTTAAAATTGGGAAATATTCATTCGAAATAGCAACATTATCATTAGCACAAAAATTCCAATCAGTTAAAAATATGTGCTGAAGATTTAATACTGCTTGACCTTCAATTTTTAAATGAGTATCTCGCCAAAATAATTTGTTTTTTTTATTGTATGGTGCTACATTAATGTATTTGTTTGAAACATTTATCCCTCCAACAAAACCCGTTTCACCATCAATAATAATAATCTTTCTATGGTTTCTATAATTTAATCTATTAGCCAGTGTAATAAGTTTTATTTTATAAAAAGGCGCTATGTCTATTCCTGAAGATTTTAGTAGCTTAACAATATTTTTTCTAATACTCTTACTTCCTAAATCGTCATATATAAACCTAACTTTTACACCTTCTTTTACTTTTTCTATAAGAATATTGGCAATTTCATTTCCTATGGTATCGTTTTCATAAATATAATATTCAAGATGTATATGATGCTTTGCCTTTTTAAGAGCTTTTAAAATTTCTGGAAATTTAGTGTCTCCATTTTTTAAAAGTACTGTATTATTATTAGTAGTGAGTAGGTCTGTCTTTGGAGAAATAACTGTTGCTAATTGATTAAAATAACCAAGCTTATCTTTGTTTTCTTTCAAAACCCCTCCTGAAAAAGATTTAATCTCCTGTTCTAGTTCTTTATGTTCAAAAATATCGCTACTTAACTTTTTCTTATACATTTTTCTTTTCCGGTAATTTACACCTACAGAGAAGTATAACCCAATTCCAATTATTGGGATAGCTATTACCAAAAACACATATACTAATGCTTTAGTAGTATTAGTAGTATCTAAAACTATTTTAAAGCATACAATTATAATTACTATATAATATAGTATACTTAATAAAGAAAAAGTCATTTTAAATTATTATTTTATTAAATATAATTCATTCATCAGGCGTATATTATACTTTGTGTGTAAGAATATAAGCCTTTTTTAATAACCCACACAATATTTTCAATTTATAAGTTCTATATCTGCTTAAAAGAACAATCACTTAATTTTTGAAAAACAAATTTGTGCACCACCCTTACTCAGGGTAGTTCATTTACTGAACCAGTATAAACTTTACATTTTATTAGCGGTTCGTTGTTCTTCTCAGCTTAACTAGCACTTTCTTCCTTTTTATCCCTTTTCATCATCCATGTCATAGGCACCATAACCAAAAAAGTAAGGAGAAAGAATACGATTTCAAACCATAGTTTGCTATAGGGAACTGGCTTTCCTTTTAACCTGTGCATAATAGCACCCCAAGTATTACCGCATAAGTTTCCAAAGTAGATTCTTCTAATAATCGTATAAATGTCTCCTCCGGTTTCTTTGCCATAAAAGTCAAAAAAAATCTTTAGTCATCTCATCTTCTGGGGCTTGATTAGTTTCTGCATAATGCTACGTATAAATTAATGCTGGAACTTCAAAATCTGATGCATCTGCCTCAAATTGTAAGTTAAGCATGTTTTTAATTTCTTCATCGCTAAGACCGCTTGACGTAGCTCCTTTAGCATGAAACCACTCACAAACTTGACAGCCGTTACTGCAGTAGAAACTGTCATAATCTTTTCCTGAAAGGCTTTGCTTATTTTTTCATTACGACTTGTCCTGATAATTCTTGGAATATGACCAATTAAATATAAAAGGTCAGTAAAAAATTGTCTTGGGGTATAAATTCTACTATCAAATTCTTTTTTAAACATTTTTTTAAAGTTTTTAATAAAACAATTATTTTTTTTTGCGTTCTATGAAGAAATCAATACTATTTTAAAAAATCGGGATCTGCATAGCTAGGATTTGGGTATTTATAAAATCCTTCACCCGTGCTTGTTCCCATTTTACCTTTGTCAATATATTCTTTCTTAATGAAATCTGCCCGATTTAATATTACCTGATCCTTAAGTTTTTCTCCCCACAACATATCAATATTATACATGGTTTGCATACCTATAACGTCCATAATTGCAAAGGGTCCCATTTTGGTTCCTGTAGTTATCATCCAAGTTTTATCAATGCTTTCAACATCGCTTACTTCATTAATCAATAAATCGGCAGCACTATTTAAAAAGGGAACCAACAGCGAATTTAGTACATACCCATTTTGCTCCTTATAAAGTAGAATAGGAACCATGCCTATTTCTCTAGCAAACTCAACTACCCTATCAAAAATTTTAGGATCAGTACTTGGATGCCCCATTACTTCAGCAATATTGGCATCCCAAATTCCATTAGCAAAATGTAAGGCTAAAAATTTTTCTGGACGACCAGTATACTCAGCATAATCGCTTGATAACGTTGTTGAAGAATTTGTGGTAAAAATGGTTTTCTCTGGTGCCACTTTTACCAAATCTTGGTAAAATTCCTTTTTAATAGCTGAATTTTCTGGCACAGACTCACTAACTAAATCCGCATCCTTTACTGCAGTTGCTAAATCAGTAGTATAACTTAATCTACTTAAAGTTTGTTTAATTTCTTCTTCTGAAGCTCCACGTTCACTTAAAAATAACTCAGCAAAACTTTTATGAAAAGCTTGGCTATTTTTTATACCTTTTTCAAAGGCATCATAAACGACTACGTTAAATCCGCTAAATGCTGTTTGCCATGCAACCTGAGAACCAAGGGTTCCTCCTCCTGCAATCATTACATTTTTAATTTCCATAATATTTTAGATTTTTTGATTATTATATTTCTATAGTGTTGCTTTTAACATTTAATATACTACCTCTAAAAAACGAATCTCATAACGGAAATAAATCTCCTGACAAACTGTTCGTAGAGTTTCAGAAACTTCCTCTGTTAATACTTTCCTCCCTTACTTTATTGAACAAAACCAAATGATAAAGTAGTAAACTCTTTATTTAATGCACCATCAAATCAACTTAGTAGTTTAAAACTAAGTTATCTACAATGAGTTCACTATTTTCAGCACCTTGAAAGTCATTTCCATAAGCACTAGACGAGAACACAACCACTATATGTGTTGCTGGCTCACCATTTTCAGCAAAGGTTTCTCCAGTATCAGGTAGCATATACTCAGGCGTGCCTGAAGGTAATTCTCCATAAACAAAATCAACATTTATAGCATCTAAATTCGTATTGCCCTGTTCTATTCTATACCAAGCTGTAGCGACCCTCTTAATCAAGTCGTCCTCACGTCGCTCTAGTATAACGTAAATATCTCCTGTATCAGGAAAGTTTAAGGGTTGCTGTGATGCATTTATATTGTCAGGTCCTGGAGTATATTTATAATCTACACTAAACGAAGTAGGTGTAGCTGTAAAAGGGATTCCAAAATCTATTGAAGCCTCAGGATCATCAAAACTAATATTACCCTCCATAAAATCGCCAGTAAAAACGGACCCTGCTGCTATAGGTTTACCAACCCAAGATCCAATCAATGTAAAACGAGTTGTAAGTTTTACGGCATAATTATCTGTTGAAATCTCATACTGTTGCACATTTGGGTCCATACCACCGAATGTGGCTCCTGGATTACTAGTGCCCCATGAAGAGGATGCATCATCAACACCTAAATCGAGATATGAGCCTTGTGTATGCCAGGTATTAAAGTCTGAATTGTTTATTTGGGGTGTACTACCCAATTCGAAAACACTCATAGTCCATTTAGTAGTTAAGCCACTCTCTGCAGTTACATTTATGATTTGACTGCCTTGACTAAAATCTAAGGTATCTCCAACTGTTAAAGATGCGATTGCAAAAGAAGACAGTTCTAACTTTCGTAATACAACTTTTGAAATATCAATACCATTGGCTACTTCAATAAAAATAGAATCATTTTCAGTATCAATGAATTCATTTCCGTTTTGACCGCTTATTTCAATACTAAGTATTTCTACAGCATCACTAGACCCAAAATAATCTTCATCTACACAAGATGAAATTAGTCCGAAAAGTATAATCGTTATAATATATTGTATGTTTTTCATAATTATCTGGTTTTAAAAGTAATAGGCTAATCCAAAATCTAGAGATAATAGAGAGATGTCAAAATCGAATTTAAAATCTGAACTACTACCTTCTATAATACCATCTTTAGTGACATTAGAATTGCTGTAGGTTAACCCCAACAAATCAACAGCAATTTCAAAAGCAAATCCTTTGGTTAAAATTACGGCTATACTTGGTTTTACTCCAAGCCTTAAATTAAAATCATTTGTAAAGGTTTTTGTAATATCGTTAATGCTTTTTGTTTGTCTTATATTGCTGTTACCAAAGCCAAAACCCAAATTGGTTTGGTTAAAAAAATTAAATCTATTACTTGATGAAATCGGGAAATAATTTCTTATAAAAGCTGTGAAAAAATGATTGGATTTTGCTGATTGATATCTAGATTGCTCACCTTCATTTTGATATTTAAGGTCACGTTCTAGGTGTGAATAGCTATATTGTAAGCCTGCAGACATATCATCTTTAAAAAAATAACCTCCTAACATATTAATTTCAAAACCATTATTCTCATTGTCAATAACATTGATAAGAATATTCTCTATGTTTTCATCATTACTATTATTAATGCTTAATGTAAGTCCTGTGTGCCAAGTTCCTTTTGAAAAGGTTATAACCTTATTGTCGTTTGTATCTTGGCTAAACAGACTATGGCTATTAAATACTAAGAAAAATACTATAACTAAAGTATTTGTTTTAAAATTATTTTTCATAATTCAGAATTATTATTAAACTAGTTTTTAAGTACAACCTAGCCCTTTTTATTTTCGCCTATAGCCAAGTCCTAGGGATGACGTTTCCATCATATCTCATTAATGATTGCATTAGTTTTTTAGAGGTAAATCTTCATATAACTCTAGATTTATAGCTGTTCGTATATACTCTTCTACTTGATAGAATTGCATAGCCGTTGTAACTGACACATTTTTTACTATCTTTTTATAAAAGGATTTTAAATTCTTTTCTGATTGTCTTCTTAATTTAAAAACTTCATTCATAAACTCCCCTTCTTCATCATTAGTTTCCTCAGAAAATAATGCCACATATTCTGCAATTAAGACTACACGTTTTCTTGCTAATTCTTCTCTTTTTTCTTCATAAGCATTATATAAACCCCAAAACTCTGAGCTTGACTCAGCAGGAATTATTATGATGTTTGAAACAAAATCTTTTTTTGCCTTACCTATAATACTTTCAATTAATTCAACTTCTGTTTTATATTCTTGAGCTATTGTGCTTTGCGCAAATGCTATTACGAAAAGTACTGTTATAATAATTATTTTTTTCATGATTATTTATTTTTTAAGTTTAATTATTTCTTTCTCATACCTTCAAACCATTTTTTGTAAGCTTTCTTTTTTGTTAAAAGATTGGCGTGACGTTGTTCTTTTCTTGCTTTACGTTTTGTTTGAAGTTCTTCTATTTTTTTTTCTATTTTTTCTTTTTCATCTCCAATAGCATCTTTCATTTTCTCTTTAGTTTCATCAATATCTGCTTGTATCGCTTTATCTGTTTCTTCATTAATGTCAATGCGCTCAATTTCTGAGAGATTTCCTAAAGTAGAATCAATTGGAGTAGTCCTCTCTTCATATATATGAGAAATAACCATTGATTTTCCATTTGGCATTTTACTACCAAAATAATCTAAAACATTTTCTCGAGAGCCATGACTTATTAAATCGCTTGTAGTACCCAAGAGAGCCCCGTAAGCTGTGCCAAGCACAAAACCTACAGGACCCGCTAACACCCCTACAAGTCCTCCAGAAAGAGCTCCAACAGCTGTATACTCAAATGTCATACCTTTTTCATTTTTAAGTACTACTTTTCCTTCATTGTCTTTTTCTAATACATAATTCTCTGCTAACGAAATTTCGCCTTTGTCATCTAACTCTCTTAATTTTTCAATTACTGAAAACGCATCAGATTGATTGTTTACTAAAAATTTAATTACTTTTTCCACTTTAAATTAATTTTATAGTTGTGCTTACGTTATACTGTTTTAAGCCTACTCTTCTTTTTACTTATTAATATTTGTTTACATATTACTAAAAGGCTTCAGATATTCTAAAATAAATTCCCCAATCGTTTTTAGCCACTGCTGCATCTAACCCTACATTAAAATGACTGGCTTCAAATACGGTGTAGCGTATTCCTGCTCCTAAACTAGGAAGTATTTTACCATTATTGTTTTCACTTTCTGAATTAAATACACTTCCCACTCCAAAAAAAACCTACAGCTCCTAGTTTATGCCCAAAATTATATCTGTATTCTCCTTGAAGTGCTATTTTTTGTTTTCCTCTATATTCACCTTGCGTATAACCTCTAAGATCTACACCACTCATAGTTAGCTCTTTATTAAAAGGAACTTCTCCAAAACCCAAACCTATAAAAACACGGGTAGCTATTACGTCTTTCATGTTTCTTGCTGAAAAGTATTTATTAAATTTTATTTTTAATTGTTGAGTGTTTTCTTCATTCCCTAAAAATTCTGGATATGTGGTAAATCTAGCATTCATAAAAAGTCCTTTTTTGGGATAATAGTTATTGTCTCTGTTATCCCAAGCTAAATCTATGCCTAGACCATTTAGCTTAACAGTTTCTTCTAAAGGAGTTGAAGGGATATGAAATGTATTGTCAAATTTAGTGTAAGTATAGCTTAAACCACCATATATATTTTTTACAATACGTCTATTTATTTCAAGAAAAAGAAACTCATTGGCAGCAGAATAATCTACAAAATCATTAATATCTGAAGTCATATAAAATTGTGAATTAATGTTTCCTGTTCCTAAAGCAAATTTAATTCGCCATTTGTCTTCATCTATATACCATACAGAAAAAGCTGAAATTACATAAGATTTATTTGTAGAATAGATTCCTAAACCGCCAGTTATAGAATACGGAGAAATAGTGTCTGTTTTTTTTAACCTGTACATTGCCAAAGGTAATACACCAAACATACCTCCATAATTTCTTCCATAATTTATGTATGGTACAAGTTTAATACTTTTAGGTTTTTTAACTTTTGTAGAATCTTTTGTTTGTGCATTAATATTTGTAATGAAAAGAAAAATAAAAGGGATTAAAAAAATTGAGCATATTTTATTTCTTCTTAATTTCATACTTATCTTTTTTACTATTTACACTACACCCAAACTTCTAACACAACAAATTGTTACTGTTAATTAATGATTCTAAGTTTCAGGATTTAGATTAATATTTATCATTTTTTTAGATATTTCACACCTAATTGCTTTCGAGGTTTATTGTTTTAATGTCAAAATCTGAGAATGGGAGGAAACCCTTCACATTACTAATACCTAAAATCTTCTCGATTGTTAAATTAAGTCCTAGTAAAATTCGCCATCTTCTATATTTAATTTTAGCATGGGTGGGAATTTCATTCGAAAAACTTAATGGGCGTGAGAAATTTGAGTTTCCAGCCGACAAAACCCCTCCCATAACAAGGTCGATTCTTCCTATTGAAAAATCGATTCCTAACCCGTAATGGTTAAAATTAGCTATCACATTAATATCTTCATTTTGTTCGTTCGTTAGATCAAATAAAAATGCATTAGATATATAGGGCGAAAAATCAGTAGAGTAACTAACATAACCATTCATTTTAGGTCTTATATAAAACTCTAAGCCTGCTCCAAAATTTATCACATTTTTTAATTGTTCTTGAAAAAATAATTGAGGTAAATCTCTCAACTCACTGTTTAATTCGGGTATTGATATTTTGGTGTATTTTCTTTTTGCTGCATTCCAACTTATATTAAAATGAGCTTTGTTTTTTCCAAATTCTACTCCAGTACCAAGTTGTATTCCTAGTGGATATTTTCTTTTGGCATTAAGGTTATTAAAACTATTAGAAGAAAATCTATCATCTATTGTGCTCAACCCTGTTAAAAACTCACCCTGATTAAATTCCCCTTCACTAAACAATTCTAAATAAGGCAAATCTATATTTAAACCTAATTCGAATTTAGAAATATTATATGCAATACCAATTTTCCCAAAAAGACCGTAAGACCTTTGAGAAAAACCTACTTTGCTACGGTAAAGGACAATAGTAGAATCTTCTGCAATGCTAGAGTATTCTAGTGAATTATTTCCACTAAATTCATACCTTGAAAAATAACCTGACACGCCTATACTTAAATCTTCAGTAACTTTTGTTGCCCATGAAATGCCGTACCATTCTTCACTTACTTTATTTCTAATTGTTGTAATACCAATATGAGTTTCGTTGCCTGGTTGAGTATCAATAATATCTGAATTTTGAATGCCAGTATTATACGTAGCTGATAAATCCGACCTATTTCTAGAAAGAAGTGAATATGCAAAATAATGGTTATCTGAATTTTTTAATTTGAAAGTACCAGCAACCATGTGTGGTAACCCTGCAAAATCAGAACTTTTTAGCGTTCTATTGTCTTGGGTAAAATCTTCGAGTTTAACAACATTGAGTTGGTAGATTTTACCATTAATACTAAATAGAGGTTCTTTAATTGTTGTTAACCTTGCGGGATTATAATAGGTAGCACCCAAATCACTTACGCTACCGGTAACATTACCATTTAAAATAATAGATTTATCACCAAAGTTTTCGTACTTATAATTCTGTTGACCATAAAGTATAAATAAATTTATAGTACTTAGTAAAATGAATAAACCAAATTGTTGCATTTATTTACCATTTAAAAGGTCTAATACCTAATCCAAATTCTACCCAATCCGCAGCAAAACCTCTAGCTTTAAGACCAACTTGGGCATAAACCCGTTTTGAAATGTTATATCGCAATGCGGGACGAAAAAAGATTGCTGGTTTTGTTTCATTTTTATTTAAATACGTACCTATATGCCCTGTCACTGTAAAATTATAGAACATAAAATCATACCCAGCATGAACTCCGTAATGATTTCTTTTACTATTATCATTAGGGAAGTCTTCTATTAAACTACCGTCAAAAAAATAATCAAACCCAGCAGAAACACTATGCATATTATTAAATTTATGTTGGTACTCTACGACTCCAGAATAAGCGTTAAACCTAATACTAGTACCTTGGTCGGCATAACTCTGTACCGTGCCAATAGCCGCATAGAAGTTAATGAAATTATTATTTTTAGAGAATTTTGTATTTGCTTTTTTATGAGGGCGTTTAAAGCGAACTGGTAATAGATCTATTGAAGAGTAGATATCGTTATTTACTTTTCGTTGGTCTGGGTTATAGTGATAACTTAAACCAAGGTGAATACCCATCATATTAAGCCCATAATTTGGAGTGTAAATACGACCGTTGCTCATATGTGTACCATCAAAACCATAGGTAATATCAATTTCACGTGTCCATTTATAAGTCCATCCAAATTTTAAGTTCAAATAAACGGCCATTCTTGCTCCGATGGCATTATTTAAAGGGTTTTCTTCGGAATCAAAAGCTTCCAAATTATAGGTCAACCCTAAAGCGGGCTCAATACTAAAAACGTTTCGTTTATCATCACTCCCTAAATGAAATTTTATAAATCCATAAACTGCATTTGGCTTACCAAATATTTGTGGACTTCCTACAAATCCTGAATATATTCCAAAACCATAAGACGGGTACCCATACTGGCTAGCCCAATGGTCTTCTTTGGTTGGTTGCCATCCTATTCTTACCTCTAAAGATCCATATCCAGTCTCTAAAAATTCTTTTAAATCATCATTACCTGTATAAGCATGAAAACCTGTATGGGTTCTTAATTCAATATATCTAAATCTATTATTTTTATTAGTATTGTTATCTGCATTACCAATATTGAGTTTATTTTGAGTATATAATACAGAGGTACAAGATAAAAGGCATGAACCTATCAAAAACACCTTTTTTAACAATTCATTTATTACTAATCTATTCATAAAATTTCGTTTAAAAGCGATACTCTAGTATAATGGTAGTCCCCGTTTTATTTTCTTGTTCAAATAATTGATTAAACTGTTCTAACAGAATACCAAAACCAATTTCTTCACCATTAATAAATTTATATAATGCTTTTAGTGAATATTCTTTTGAGTTTGAAAAACGCTCCCTTGCTTCATGTTCTTTTAAAAAGTACCATTCCATAGTAGCTACAAGTTTAAACTCTTTTAGGATTTCATTATTTTTGGACACTATATAATCTAAGCCTAATTTATACCTTAATCGTCCATAATTAGTGTCATTAAAATTATCTGAAAATAAAAAGTTACGCCACTCACCTTTAAACTGTTGCTTAAAATCTAACCTTTCTACAATTACGGTCTTTAATAACAAGCCTAAACAAGGTCTTAGCTCAAAATAGTTATCAATCTCTTTATCAAAAGTGTAGTATGTATTTAAAGCACCAAGCAACTGCCAGTTTCCTAATTTTCTTTTTACCAAACCACTCACTCCCAAGCGACGCCATGCGGGTTCTTCATAGAGATGTTTCCAACTGCCTGTAATACTAGTGCTCCATTTTTCGGTTTCTTTAATCTCTTTTGTAACCTCTAATTCATGAAAGAATTCACTCTGAGCCCTTAGGTTCAGGTTAAAACCTATATATAACATTAGTAAAATTAGATACTTCATTTTTTTAACAATTCTTTGTTTCATATTAGCGATAAAATAAATTTTAGGTTTTTGAAAAGTGCTATCATATACAATAATGCTACACTATAAGTACCTTAACACAACAAACCAATACAGTTAATTAATGATTCTAAGTTACAGGTTTTAATTTAATATTTTGAGTTAATCATTTAAATTCTGTATTTTAAAGCTGTTAAAATCTAGGATATGGATAATTTTTAAGGTTGAAGTATACTAAACTTTATAAAAGAACTACCAAATGACGATGTTTGTAGTGCATATTTAGCAAAAATAAAATGACTGATGGTTTTAATTGTTCGAAATGTGGCCATGATAAAGATTGTGAGAAATCAGGCTACAAATACCACTGCTATAATTGTAATCATGTAGAAAGTGAAACAGCAAACACCTTATTTCATAAGGTTAAATTTGGTTTGCAAAAGGCATTTTGTATAGTTTTTGAAATGAATATGAGTTCAAAAAGTGTTTTTAGTATTCAAATGGGAGAACGATTTGAGATACGACAAGGAACAGCTTATTTTTTTGTGTAAAAGGTTAGGATATCCATGAAGAGTAGTCAAAAACACCCACTATTAGAATTGGTCCACGTTGATGAATTTGCTGTTGGCGGAAAAGAAAAAGGCAAACAACGAAGAAGCTATGATACAAAAAAGAAAAAAGCGGTATTACAGTAGAATTAAGTGATAAGCATCAAGTAAAAAGAGTTTATGTCTAACATAAAAATAACTATTCAGCTAAATTATTAACTCCTATATTTGAAGAACATATTAGTGAAAATGCAAAAATAGTGACGGTTGAATGAGATTAAATCTCTACCCTCAAGACGAATACTTTAGTTTGATAATTGCTATATTTTTGAGAGATACAACATTATATAAAGATGCCTAACATCTTTTATAATATTAAACTATCTTGTAGAAATATTTTTTATAACCAAATAATGATATTACATCAAATTTTAAAGAGGTCGAAAAGTGGAAGAATATAAATTAGGATTGGTACTTTCTGGAGGCGGTGTAAAAGGCGCTGTGCATTTAGGGGTCATGAAGGCAATGAATGAACATGGTGTGAAGGCTTCATTTATTTCAGGAACTAGTGCAGGTGCACTTGCAGGTGTTTTTTGCGCAGCTGGGTATTCTTCCGAAAAAGTATTAGAAATTTTTAGCGATCAACATATTTTTTCTTTAAACTCTTTTACATGGGCAAAGCCAGGGCTGATGAATATAGAAACTACAATGAGTTTTTTAGAACCTTATTTTGGTGGCAAAACTTTTGAAACACTTAAGCAAGAGATGCACATTGTAGCAACCGATTTAATTAGTGGTGCAGATACTACATTTTCTTCAGGTCCACTTATTAAACCTCTACTAGCGTCTTGTGCATTTCCTTTTATTTTTGCTCCTGTTGAAATTAATGATTCGGTATATGTTGATGGAGGTGTTGTTAATAATTTTCCTGTAGAAGTTATCTCTAAAAATGCAACTCATATACTTGGCGTGTATGTAAGCCCTTTAAGAAAGATTGACACTTCTTATTTTAATAACACTGTAAATGTGTTAGATCGTGTTTATAGAATATCAAATCGCCATTCATCTCTCGAAAAATTAAAGGATTGCACTTGGATTATTAATCCCCCAGAATTAGAAAATTATGGTACATTTACTATTAGCAAAATCAAAGAAATTTTTGACTTAGGTTATAAGTATGGAAACAAATTATTTTCAGAAATAAAAGATGAATTATCAAATTTTAAACCTTAATTTTAGATATAAAATTATAATCTATTTTATATAAAGAAAGGTGATAAAAGTTCCACTTTGATTTTAGAGTGTTTTATTTTAATGTAACCACTATATGTTGTAACACACTTAACAAAATATTTAATATATGAGAAAAAAAATAAAAGTAATCACGTTCTTAACAGTCATATTATTAACGTATAGCTGTTCTCCTTCACTAAAAACATTAAACTCTTGGACACAAGAAAACGGAAATAATTTATATAATAAAAATGTTTTGGTAATTACCAGAATAAAAAATAACGTAGCCAGAATTGAATCTGAAAGAGCCATAAAAAAAGAATTGTTAAATTTAAAGATTAATGCAGAGGAGAGTTCTAGCCAATTTTCAATATTAGATCCTAGTAAAAAATTAAGTGAAGAAGAAATACAAAATGCTGTAAAAAAAATCAAAGAAAAAGGATTTGATGCTATAATTTTAACCACTTTAAAGGATTATGATGAAACTATTTATACAGAAGAGAGTGGTGGATACTACGCAGGAGGGAGGTATTATGGAGCTTATATTAGCGGATTTGAATCTTATTACGGTTCTATGAATTCTATTTATGATGGAGGTGTTTATGTGCCAAGCGAGATAAAGACAACTATATCTAAGAAGTATGTTATGGAAACAGTAGCTTACGATTTAAACTTACCAAAAGATAAAGCATTAATTTCGATTACAACTGTAGAAATTGAAGATCCTAACGATATAAAGAGAATTTCTAAAGAATATGCTAAGAAAATCATTCAGAAAACTTTAAAAAACTAGCAGCTATTATTATACTGAAATATATCATCATGAAATATATCATTACCTTTATTCTATACTTATTTCTTTCATCTTTTAGTTTTGCACAACAACATGAAATTTCTGATCAAAAGGATTTAAACAATGAATGGCAACTATCCATTTCTCCTTATTTTTGGATGACAGGCATTCGAGGTGAAATAACCTTTAATGATACTTCACAAGAAGTCGATGCTAGATTTAAAGACTTAAAAAAGTCTATGGATGCAGCCTTTATGTTGCACATAGAATTAGATAATGGTAAATGGGGTTTGTTTTCAGATATTCTTTATTTCAAATATACTAAAGATGGTGAAACAACACAACTACCTAAAATAAACACCGAGCTAGAAGGATCGCAAACTATGGCAGAAATAGCAAGTTTTTATAAACTAATTACCATAGGTGAGGTTTTACTAATTGATGGATTTATTGGAGTCAGATATACAAGTCAACCCAATGAAATAGCTTCGTTTAATTCAATACTAATAGATCAAAATAGTAATTTTATCGACCCCTTTTTTGGTATTAGATACCGATTTAATAATGGCAAATGGTTCAACCATATGAGGTTTGACATTGGAGGATTTAGTGTAGGCTCTGATGTTAGTGCAAAATGGAATATGATCTTAGGGTATCAGTTTAATGAATTTTTTTCACTGTCTATGGGATTTCAACTCCATCAAATACGCTATGAAAAACAAGGATTAAAAAGTAATTTAACCAATGCAGGGTTTGGGTTAGGAGCTACTTTTAGTATTTAATTAAAATTAAATATTTTACAAGTGATCTTATTAAAAGGAAAACATTATTAAAATCTGAGTATACGAGCAAAAAAACACCTAAACAAGAGCAATAGAAAAGTAACTAAAAAGATTAGTGAAAATAATGTAAATCTAAAAATAATTTAAGATGGAAAACAAATTCGATATTACGGTAATAGGGTCTGGACCTGGTGGTTATGTAGCTGCAATAAGAAGTGCTCAACTTGGTTACCGTACTGCAATAGTAGAAAAATATAATACTCTTGGCGGAACTTGTACTAATGTTGGTTGTATCCCCTCAAAAGCTTTATTGGATAGTACAGAACATTATTTTCAAGCAAAAAATAAATTTGATATTCATGGAATTGAGTTTTCTAACATATCTATAAACTTCGAGCAAATGTCTGCTAGAAAAGATAAGGTAGTTAAGCAAAACACTAATGGCATAGAGTATTTAATGAATAAAAATAAAATAACCGTTTTTCATGGGGTGGCTTCTTTTTTGAACAATAAAAAAATTCAAATCATAAAAGATGATGAAAATCCAATACAAGTAGAATCTGATAAATTTATTGTTGCAACAGGTTCAAAACCTTCTTCAATTCCAGGAGTGAAAATCGATAAAAAAAGAATTCTTACTTCTACAGAAGCCTTGTCTTTACCTAATTTACCTAAAAGCATGATTATAATTGGAGGTGGTGTAATTGGAGTAGAAATGGCCTCAATATTTAATCGAATAGGTGTTGATGTAACTATATTAGAATATGCAAGTAGTCTTATTCCAAATATGGATATTGACATGGGTAAATCCCTTAAAAGAATTATGACCAAAGAGGGAGTAAAGATAAAACTGAATCAAAAAGTACAATCTGCAGAAAACAAAGGAAACTTTACTAAAGTAATGTATGCTGACGCAAAAAATATAACACAAATATTAGAGGCTGAGTATGTATTAGTAGCTACAGGAAGAAAACCTTTTACAAAAAAATTAGGATTAGAAAACACTAAAGTTAAAACAAACAGTAATGGAGAAATTATAACAAACGCCCTACTACAAACGAACGAACCTTCTATTTACGCAATAGGTGATGTTATCGGAGGTGCGATGCTAGCTCATAAAGCTGAAGATGAAGCTGTATTTGTAATAGAGATAATCAACAGTCAAAAACCTCATATTAATTACAACCTTATTCCTTCAGTAGTTTATACCTGGCCTGAAATTGCCTCTGTAGGAAAAACTGAACAACAATTAATTGAACAAAAAGTTGAATATATAAAAGAAAGTGTTCCTATTGGTTTTTTAGGTAGAGCAAGGGCAGCCGAAGAAAAACATGGAATGGTAAAAGTGCTTTGTGAACCCAATTATGGTGAAGTACTTGGAGTTCATATGATTATCCCCAGAGCTGCAGATCTTATTTCTTCTGTTGTAGTTGCAATGGAATATGAAGTTACCGCTGAAGATATGGCAATGATTAGTTATCCTCACCCTAGCTATTCTGAAGCCATTAAAGAAGCCTTCTTAGGAGCTTCAGGAAAAGGTACTATTAGCTTATAATTAAGGCCTTAATAAACAATTCACTATGATTATCACTAAAGGGATTAAATTCTCAATGATGTTAAGATGGACAGGACTTCATATGGTCTGGCTGTTACTTCTAATGACTTTTGTTGCTACACTATATCATTTCAATATTATAAATTTAAAAATACCATGGATTCCAGTTTCTACAATTGGTACTGCCGTTGCGTTTTATGTTGGTTTTAAAAACAATCAATCATATGATCGCATGTGGGAAGCAAGAAAAATTTGGGGAGGTGTTGTTAATGAGAGTAGAACTTGGGGAATGATGGTAGATAGCTTTATTTCTAATTTATTTACTGATGAAGACGTTTCTGAAGATGAATTAAAAGTCATAAAAAAAAGATTAATTTATAGGCATATAGGTTGGTTATATGCACATAGAGCTCAACTGTTGGTAACTACTCCTTGGGAACATGCCAGTCAAAAGGGTTATATTGGAAAAAAAGTAAGGTATTATCAAAAAAAATATGGCGTAGGCTTGATAAATGATAAAGTAACATATGCCGAACTTAAAAAGTTTCTTCCAAAAGAAGAATACAGTCGTTTGATTAATAATGTAAATACAGCTACCCATATCGTTAATGAGCAGTCCAGGGACTTACATAAATTAAGAGAACTGGGGTTAATTGATAATTTTAAACACGTAGCAATGGAAGATGTTTTAAGAAGTTTTTACACACTTCAAGGAAAGAATGAACGCATTAAAAATTTTCCACTTCCAAAACAATATGATAATATGAGTAGATACTTTATTGGTATATTTATAACATTACTACCATTTACCTTAATACCAGAAATGTTTGAATTAGATAATTGGGTAAAATGGTTATCTATACCTATTACAGCATTAGTTGGATGGGTTTATATTAGTATGGAACTTGTAGCAGATTATTCTGAAAACCCTTTTCAAGGTATGGCTAACGATATTCCTATGTTGTCCCTTTGTAGAGTAATAGAAATAGATTTACGAGAAATGTTAGGAGAAACTGATTTACCTGCGAGTATTAAATCTAAAAATGGAATTTTGATGTAGTTTTTGGCACAAAAACTGAATATATTTTATTGAGTTATACACTTAAGTAATGTTTTATTTTACTGATTATGAGTATTTTAAAAATTTAGATTGTTGTTTTAAAGCCAATCTCTATGATAGTTTCACTTTTTCAACTCATATTTAAAGGTTAAATAATTGATTATCAAACAACAACTAAGTGTATAACTCGAATGTTTTATTTTATGGTAAGGATTTTATTTCTAAAAAATCTATAGTGAAAAAAATCATACTTAAATAATCTTAGACTCTCTTATTGTTTTATAAAATGGATATACCTAAATACTAATCTCCATACCTTCTTTAGCTAATTGGCAATTGGCAAACTTTTTTTGGCAATATTTTTCCATTTCATCTAGAAAATCATCGTCATGATTTGGATCATGATGGGTTAAAACTAACCGTTTTACATTAGCTTTTAAAGCTAATTCTATGGCCTGATCATAACTACTATGCCCCCAACCTTTAAATGTTTTTAACTCATCAGATGTGTATTGAGCATCATGAATTAGTAAATCTACATTTTTGGCAAGTGATAAGATATTTTTGTCTAATTTATCTCCATGCTCAATATCGGTAGAAATTAATGCGCTTTTTCCTTGTTGCTCAAATTTATATGAATAAGCTCCTCCAGGATGATTATGTCTTACAGCTTGAGTTGCAACATTACTAAATACCTCAGAGCTTTGATCAAGAAAAGAAAATTCAAATTTAGCACCCATCTTTTCAAGTGGAACAGGAAAATATTCGCTTTGCATCTGACCTTCAAAAATTTGTTTCAAGTTCAAATTACCACGATTTTCACCTAATGCTATTATATTAATTTTCATATTTGAATCGTATGCAGGATCAAAAAATGGGAAACCTTGAATATGATCCCAATGAAAATGTGTAAAACCAAGAAAAATTTCTTTTGGAATTACTTCTTTAGATTTATATATATCCTTTCCTAGTTTTCGAATACCAGATCCTGCATCTATAATTCCTAAAGTAGTGTTATCCTTTGATTTAATCTGAATACAAGTTGTATTACCTCCATATTTTTGAAATTTCGAATCACAAATTGGAATTGAGCCACGAGTACCGTAAAATTTAAATTTTAATACTGGATTTACCATCAATGAAGTTGCGGTTTTATTATTAAGTTAAATATAAAATAGATTCTTAACCAAAGATACACATAATTAGCAAAATAGGCAGGTAATAATTTCTTTCAACTACAAACGAAGTTTAGCGATATTTCATGAATGAAAAGACTAGAATTATTTCTTTATCTTCTACCAATCATTCTTCAATCCATTTTTGTTGCTTGGACACTCCTTTAATTTCTTTTGTGTATCTATTAATAGTAAAATGCCTAAATTTTAGGAGCGTTTTATTGCTCACATTAAATGACCTACTATTTTCGTTTTTAAAAACATGTACATTTATAGCTGCCCATTGGGCAATCAATTCTTTATTCTTGAATGCATCAATCGCTTCAGTCAACGACGGTATTGCATGTGATTGCCGCCTTAGGGAGTCCCACCATGTATATAGATTATTTATTTTTTCGATGTCAGATACTTTTGCCAATATCACTTTTTTAAAAAAGTACGATTCAGAAATTTTATATAGCTGACGTTTGTACCTTAATCGAGTGACTATTTTAGAACCCCACTTTATCAAATAATAAAGTGATAGTACCGCTAAAAATAAAAAACTAAAAAACTGCCAAGGTTTTAATCCAAAAGGCATCCAAGCTTCTTTATTTTCAACTTTACCACCTTTTTTTATACCTGTATTCAAGTTCAAACTATCTTTTACACTTAATACAATACCCAGCTGGTCGTTGTGTTTAACAGTTAGTTTAACAGGTTCTAACGTACTAAAATATGCTTGTTGCCTATACGGGTTCCACCAATCTACACGAATTTCAGGAAGTTCAAAATCCCTTTCCTTTTCAAAAAGATATAACGCTTTTTCAGTTCTAGTGCCATTAGCATCACGTACATTCTTACGGTCTGTTAACTTGGCTGGTTGAGGATATATACTCCCAAACCCAATTTCTTCAAACTCTAATTCAGGTATAAAATTTGGTAACGTACCATTCGCATTTATGGTAATAGTCCGTTCAACAACATCACCTACCTTAAGGTTATCTAGGTTTTTATTCCAAGATTGTGAAAGGGTAACAGATTTGGCAATAAACCATTCTTCCCCTTTAAAATCATTAGGAATCGCTCTTACGGTAAAAGATTTTGGTTTTGTGGTAAGTGTTATTTTTCTTCCTTTATAATCTCCAACTTTAGGTGTTGTTGCAATAACATTAATGGGAGGTATTTGATATTCTCCTGCTTGGTAAGGATACACTTGATAATAAAATTCTAGCGAGGCATATTTTTTGTTGTTGATAGTAGTCATTTTTGGCTGTGTACGCTTAAATGGAACTACAAATGCATTTGGCACCTGAATATTATCAAACTCAAGCGGCTGTGTAAACCAAGTTTCGGTATAGACTACTATGGTAACCTTAAAGGGCTCTTTTGGATAGACCTTAGTTCTACTCAAATGTATTGAGGTAAATGCATTTTGGGCGGATACACCTTGAAATGCCTGCAGAAATATTAATGCAAGAATAACAAATATACTACGGGCTCTATTAATTACCATTTCTTTTCTCCTTCTTTAATATTTGGATAGTATTTTATTCTTTGATATTTAAAGCGTCTTCTTAGAAACTCTTCGGGTTCTGCAGATATTTTACGTAGCAGAATTTTTTGGGCATTTTCTTGTATAGCGGCATCAGTATCTTCTGGAGGGAACTCAAGCTCTTCAGCTTTTCTAACATCAGATTCCACCTCGTCTGTAATACGCTCGCCATCTTTTGGCAATTCGTCAACCTCAGTATCAGAACTAAGCTCTTCATCTTTACCTTCGGGTTTTATCTCCGTTAAGTTCCCTTTTTTCTTTTGTTTAAAAGCTTCAGGGTCAAAACGATTTATAGAATCCATTTCAATAATGGCTTCAGCAACAAGATTCAGGCTTGTTTTTGCTTGTTCTAGTGAGGGGTCTTTAACCAAAGCCCTGCTCAAAACTTGTTGTGCTTTTTCATATTCTCCTAAATTAGAAAGTGTAATACCGTAATTGTAAAGTCCTGTTGCCGATGAATCTTGTTCAAAAAGATTTGCTGCTGCCTCAAGATCATTTGCTTTAAAATAGGCAATACCCTTTTTTTCCATATCTTGATAAGTAGCGGCAGCATCTTCATAATTTCCATCTTCTTCATATAAATACGCTTTATAATCTGGCGTGTACCATAGATCGGCTGTTTTATCATAGGGACCACAGGATGTTAAAGTAAAGCACCCAAGAATTATACACCATTGCACCATCCAACCTTTTCTAAAAAAAAGGAGCGTAAATAAAATGGCAGGGATTAAGAAAAGTATCCCCATATCTTGCCACTCTTCCTCACTTTCACTACTTTCTAATTCGAAGATAAGCTTTTCACTGACACGTTGTGAAATTTTTTCTACATCCGATTTATCCAAGGTCATTGTATTTATAATAATCTTGGAGTGCTTGTTCAATTGTTCCCAAACTACAGGGTCAGCTTTAGATATCAAAGGTTTTCCAGCAGCATTCTTTAGTGATGATTTTTTTTGAAAACTAGGAATTAAGGCTCCTTCTGGAGTACCAATAGGTAAAATTTCCAAACGATGGGGAGTTTTATCAACAAACCTAAACAAAATGTTCATGTCTTCTGCTTCTATTTTATCTGTTAGTATTAATAAAGTGCTTGGTGCTAGCTCTTTTTTGAATAAAGTGTCCATCATTTTCATGGCTAGCTGAAGATTACCTCCTCTTACAGGCATCATTACAGGGTTAAGATGGGTAGCATGATGTTTGATAAGTTCATAATCTGTCGTTAAGGGCAATACTATATGTGGTGTTCCTGCAAAAACCGTAAGACCAGTTCTGGCACGGGGATTTGCATCCAATAAATCATGTAGTTTTAATTGTGCACGTTCTATGCGGTTAGGCTGAACATCTTCTGCCATCATTGACCAAGAAAGATCCATTAATATGTGAAACACGGCAGTACTTTTCATTCCGGGAACTTCAACGCGTTTCCATGTAGGTCCTGCCATTGCCAAAATTCCAGTAATAAAAAATAGGAAGGTAAAAATAATAGGAAGCATCATACTCCATTTATTCGCCTTCGAGAACATATATTTACGCAGGGGAGCTGCAATTTTTTGTTTCCATTTCATTCGTGTATTACTAGAACCCAAAAAATCATTATTAGCTGTTATCACAAGTAGAAGAATAACTACAAGTAAGGCAAATAACCAAAGCCATTGTGGGCGTAGAAAATGAAAATCTTCCCAGTTCAAAGCCTTTATTTGGTCTTTCCAGTTCATACTAAAGTTGCTTGTTTTGCAATTATTACTTTTCTAAGACTAACAAGACCCATAACCAAATGATACACCAATGTAATTGCCAATGCGAAACCTAATGGGTAGTAATATAAAAGTGTAATTGGTTTGTAACTTTCTTCTTCATATTCTATCGGCTCCAGTTCATTAAGGGTGGCATAGGCTTGTTTTAATTGTACTTGATCTATGGCTCTGAAGTATTGCCCCCCAGTAACATTGGCAATATCTTTTAGGGTATTCTCATCCAAATCTGATGATGATGGGCTACCAATCCCCAAAGTGTAAATTGTAATGCTATCTTTTCTTGCAAGATTAGCGGCATCAAGTGGTGCAATGTCTGATCCGCTATCTACACCATCGGTCAGTAATAACATTACCTTTTTTACGTTTAAACTATCTCTTTTAAAAACATCAATACCCATACCGATAGGGTTTCCCAAGCCTGTAGTTTGCCCCGCCATTCCAACTTCTGTTTCATCCAGCATCCAACGAACCACTCCTAGATCATTGGTAAGTGGGGCTTGCAAATATGCATTGGTAGCAAAAAATATGAGTCCCAGTTGGTCACTCTTCCGCTGGTCCATAAAAGTACCCATTACTTTTTTTACTGCTTCCCAACGACTAAGGCGTCTATTTCCAGATATCCAATCTCGAGTATCCATGCTAAATGAAATATCACAGGCTACCAAAAAACTTCGTGCTGTTTTTATTTTGAGCTCTGATTTTCCTACAAATTGGGGAGATGCTAAGGCGGTAACCAACGCAATCCACACAAAACTCAATACTATTTTCTGAATTACATTACGCCGACTTATCCATGAACTTTTTTTTGGTTTTTGACCACTTATTTTTAAAGATCTAAAATAAAATGGACCTATTAAGCCAGAAACTTGTTTTCTTAATGGAGGAATCAAAAGCGTTATTAGGATAGGAAGTGGCAACAACCAAAAGACCCATAGTTGTCCAAATTCAAAGCTCATATCCAAAGTTTCTCCTAGTTGCATTAGTTCTTATGTTTTTTTATCCAGACTTCCACGCGCTTCAGATAACTCGTCATTTTATCTGATGAAATGTTTACATGGGGGTTATACATATTTTTTTCTACAAAATTTGCATCACTCTCTATAAATATGGCGTCAGTACATTGTTCATTGAGAAATTGAATCCAAGGACTACCTTGAAGCTTGGCTACATTTACTCTTACATGCGATTGTAATACAATTTGTTTCAATAATATGTTGGCTTCATATATTAAATGTGGAGAAGTAATTCCGTAGAAATTTACTACTGTATTTAAATATGTTATCGCCTTTTTTCGATACGCATTCTTCTTGAGGTATTTAATTCTTAGAAATAAAACTATCAAAAAGACCACTACAAGAATACCCATAACCAAATACCATCCTGGAGCTGCGAAAGAAAAAGGAACGGGATCACTTTCAATAAGTGCTCCGAACCGATTGGAGTTCAAAATTGGCTCATTGACAGCCAAGGAATCTTGTATGTAATTAGCGTGAATCATTTTAACGATGAAATAATTTTCCAAAAATATATTTTAACTGATTAATCACTGGTTCTGTTGTGTTAAGCATCATTACCGAGATATTATACTTGCGCAATTCTTCTTTCAAGGTGTTTTGAAAAGTGTTAAAACTGGCTTGATAGTCAGCTTTTAGATTCTTTTTTGTTCCATCCAATGCTATTTGAAATTCCCCATCTGAAAGCACTAATTTTTCTTCGGGCAATTTTTTATCTATATCATCAGATATATCAACCAAAATCACATCATTTTTCATAGAAAGCCTAATTAAAAGTTCTAATGTTTCTTCATTGGCATCTGACAAATCTGTAATAATGTTTACTACGTAGTCATTGGTGATAACATTTTCTGCTTTGCGCAAGGTTTTATTGAGCTGTTTTACATTAGAGATTACTTTTTTTCGATTTACCAACTGTTCATTATAATTAACTATATGTTCTAAAAACCGAAGTAAGCTTACTCGACTTCTTTTAGGAGGAATTTGCTTAAAGCCTTGGTCATTAAATACCATTCCACCAAAGCGGTCACCCGCTTTTAGGGTTTGAAACCCTGCAATGGCAGCTGCTTGTGCTGCAATAACAGATTTGGTAAAACAGGTTGAACCAAAAAACAAAAAACTGGATTGATCTACAATGGTAAATATGGGTCGTTCCTTTTCTTCACTAAATACTTTGGTGTGCGTCTCTTTGGTTCTAGCGGTTACTTTCCAGTCAATATTTCTAATATCGTCACCAGAAACATATTTTCTTACTTCTTGAAAGTCTAAACCACGCCCTATAAGTTTACTGGCATTTTTTCCAGCTAAAACCGAATGTACTTTTCGATTTGGAAGAAATTTCCCGAAGGCAACATACTCAAGTTTGAGTAGTTCTTTTAACGTGGTTACTATTTCTGGTGGGTGTTTCATATTATGCTACCACCACATTTTTTAATACTTCATCTATAATTTCATCTGGCGAAATACCTTCTGAAACTGCTTCATAGCTTAAATTTAATCGGTGCCTTAACACATCATGCGCAATATTACGAACATCATCTGCGGTAACATAATCGCGTTCATCTAGCCAAGCTTTTACACGAGCACATTTATCAAGTGCTATTGACCCTCTTGGGCTTGCACCAAAATTAAGCCATTTAGCAAGTTTTTCACTAAACTCTTTTGGGTATCGAGTACAGCTAATAATATCTACAATATATTGTAGAGCTGGTTCTGAAACTGTAATGTTTTTGATTTCTTCTTGTGCCTTAAATATTATACTTTGATCTAGGGGCTTCTGTTTTACTTTTATTCCTTTACTTTCTTCTCTAACAAGCTTTACAATAGCTTTTTCTGCATCGGCATCTGGATAGGTCATAAGCACTTTTAATAAAAAACGATCCATTTGTGCTTCTGGAAGAGGATAGGTACCCTCTTGTTCTATAGGGTTTTGTGTTGCCAAAACCATAAATAGGCGTTCCATTTTATAGGTGTTTCCTGCAACAGAAACTTGTCGTTCTTCCATAGCCTCTAACAAAGCAGCTTGTACTTTGGCAGGCGCCCTATTAATTTCGTCAGCCAGTATTAAATTAGCGAAAATAGGCCCTTGTTGAAAAATAAAAGGGTCTTCTATATTTTCGGGTTGATAGACTTCGGTTCCTGTAATATCTGATGGCAGCAGGTCTGGTGTAAACTGAATACGACTTAATGTAGCATTTAATTCTTTTGCTAAACTTGTAATGGCACGAGTTTTAGCTAGCCCTGGAAGACCTTCTAACAATAAATTACCATCAGCCAACAAAACGATTAAGATGCGTTCTACCACTTTTTCTTGACCAATAATGGCTTGATTCATTCGAGATTGGAGTTCTTGTATTTGAGATAAAGTTGTATTCACTACGCTTCTTTTTTAAATTTTTATACTAATTCTATATTTAAACTGGCTTTCGTCTATTCCCTCAAAGTAATCATATTCTCCTACTTTTATATCGAGGTAAAATCAAATCCTTTCTTTTTTTGTTTTAAATAAGCATATCCTACAAATTGATAATGTTGTAGGATATGCTTAGGTACCCTATATATAATTATTTTTTTAGTCTTTAATTTCAGTTGCATTAAAGGTATTAGGAGCCTGAACAGCAGGATATTCCTTGAAAGTTTTTGTGAAATCTGCTACATAACTACCACCTGTAGCAAATAAGAAAGCATGTTTTACCCACCAATCATGGTATCTATTTGTTATACGTGCTTTTTCAAACGGATCCATACGTAAATCAAATAATAATGGTGCTTTTAATGGTTCTAATTTATAAACCCAAACATCCTGACCTTCGTGCCTTTGTTCCATATAAAGAGCTTTCCATCTATCTCCAAAACGTATTGCCGAGATTTGAGCGGCATCGGTTCCATAAATATAGTACTCACGAGGATTTTTACTTGTTTTCCCTGACCAAAGCGGAAGCATATTATATCCATCAAGGTGGTTTTTAAATGTTTTACCATCATTTTTAAATGTTCCGTCCAATAACTTTTGCTCTATATTAGAGACACCTGCTGCTGCCAAAATAGTTGGCACCCAATCTAAATGAGAGGTCACATCATTAATAATTTTACCTTTAGGAATATTATAACGATCTGGAAACTTTGCTATACAAGGCACACGAAAACCACCTTCCCAATTGGATGTTTTTTCACCATGAAACCATGTAACTCCTGCATCTGGCCATGTTGCTTGGTGCACCCCGTTGTCTGTAGTAAAAATGATTATGGTATTGTCCGCAACACCTAGCTCTTCAAGCTTTTTCATGAATTGTCCAACGATATCATCAAACTTTAACATTCCATCTGCATAGTCATTAAGTCCTGATTTTCCTTTCCATTTGTCATCAATATGTGTCCAGAAATGCATCCCTGTTGTATTCATCCAAGTAAACCAAGGTTTTCCTTCTTTTGTTTTGCGCTCCATAAAATCGAAAGCCGCATCTTTAAATTCATCATCTACAGTTTCCATTCTTTTCTTTGTTAAAGGACCAGTGTCACTTACTGGACCATCTACAGAAGCCTTAAGTACTCCCCTTGGCCTAGGTGTACGTTTTGCTAATACACCTGTCTGAGGATAATCTGGGTGCTCTGGTTCTTCTTCGGCATTTAAGTGATATAAATTCCCAAAAAATTCATCAAAACCATGTTTGGTAGGCAAGTGGTTATCTTGATCTCCGAAATGATTTTTTCCAAATTGCCCTGTAGTATATCCAGCATCTTGTAACATGTCGCCAAGGGTTGCTGTTTTATCTGAAATTCCTTTAGGAGCTCCTGGCAATCCTACTTTAGATAATCCAGTTCTAATAACATGCTGCCCTGTAATAAATGCTGACCTTCCAGCTGTGCAACTTTGTTCTCCATAGTAATCGGTAAACATGACTCCTTCTTTGGCAAGACGGTCAATATTAGGGGTTTGGTACCCCATCATTCCATGTCCATAAACACTAATATTGGGTGCTCCAATATCATCGCCCATGATTACCAAAATGTTTGGCTTTTGTTGTGCACTAAGCTGTACACATGCCATTACAAACAGTAATAGCATTCTGTTTCTCATTGTTTTCATTGTTTTCATTTTCTCATTGGTTTTTAGATTAATTAATAATTGATTATTACATACTAAATTATGTACTGATTTACTTCATTTTTTTAAATCTTATTTACACTTCTTACTAAACGAAAGCCTACATGCTGCATGCCACTGTCTGGACTTAACCGCATTCGCCTCGAATTTCTAAAACCAGAACACCATGAATCATTACAAAGAAATGAACCTCCACGAACCACTTTATTAACGGCGTTAGAATTAAACATTTCGAAGGTTTTGTCAGGTCCTATTGGATTTATAGAAATATTGTTTTTATTCATTAGAACTTTATAATAATTAGCTCCATACCAGTCATTAGTCCATTCCCAAACATTACCTGCCATATCATAAAGGCCGTAAGCATTGGGAGAAAATGATTTTACAGGGCTAGTAAATACAAAACCGTCATCTCCAGAATTTTTATAAGGAAAATCGCCTTGTAAAAAGTTTCCTTGTTTTGAATTTGTTGTTGTTTTTTCATTTCCCCACGGATACATTTCTTCATCTTTACCTCCTCGCATAGCGTATTCAAATTCTGCCTCAGTTGGCAAACGCTTATTTACCCATTTAGCATAGGCTAAAGCATCATACCAAGAGATTTGGGTTACTGGGTGGTTTATTATTTTATTTAGATTTGTTATTTTTCCATCAGGATTTTTCCATGAAGTTCCATTAACGAAAGACCACCAATTAGCGAGATTATCTTTAGAGGCAGATTTTTCGGCAAACCTAAAGACTAAAGCACCTGCTTTGAGTGCACTCTCTTCTGGTTTCGGAGTTCCAGGAGGTATCTGTTTTTTAAGCTCTTCCCAATCTAAATCATATTCAGCAACCGTCTTATAATTGGTTGCTTTTATAAATTCCATATACTGACCAATGGTTACCTCATGTTCATCCATATAAAAATCTGAGACTTTAACACTATGTTTGGGTAATTCATCTCCTTGGGGAAGTGCCGTTCTTGGCATATTTTCAAATCCTTTGGGGAAATCACCTCCCATTTCAAATACTCCTCCTTTAATTAATACCATTCCTGAATTATCTTTAGCTTTTTCTTGTGATGTAGGTAGACTATCTATAAGCTTCAGAAATTTTGTGTCTAAATATTGCTTACCCTTTAATGTACTTGTATTTAAGCAATATTTAGTTTCATTTGTTTCAGGTATTACTTTAGTCTCTGTTACTTTATTTTTACAAGAAGCAAGACCTAATACTAATAAAATTAAAAGAAAAGGATGTTTTATACTAAGTTTCATATAATATTTTGTTTTAAAATATTATCATTGTTTATTCTATTTTGTTTCAATATTTTTTTTTGCCAGTTCATCTGTTATAAATGGTAAACTAATGTGTATAGAGAAATAATTGCTTTTGTTGTTTCCTGCAAAGAATTCATCTTTAAATATATCTGAAAATCCTTGATAATATTTAAGATGCATCATAATTCCTTTCCCTTTGTTTCCCGTTTTAAAATAGTACCCAAGGTTAAATACAGCACCATAATCGGTTTTATTTACATAGGGTTTAATGTTTTGTTCAAATTTCCCTAATTCCCCTTTATATGTAATTGTAGCATCTTGCCGAAATGAAACCTGCGGAGCAATACCAATTCTAATACTTGAATTATTAGGTTGAAAGTACACAAAGGCATTAACATCTATGTAGTTTAACAGCAGGTCTGCATTTACATTTTGATATAATGTATTTAAGTTAGCATCAGCTGTATTTAAAGAAAAAGATTCTAATTTGGCTGTTCTTTTAGAAAGAAAATAAGCTGTTGGACTTATATACCAATTATCAGATAGTTTTACATTTCCGGCAATACCAAAGTTAATTCCCGAACTGGAAGACAAGTTTTCTATATTACTAAAATTATTAAAAGGCATCCCTAACTCAAGGCTTAGGTTAAATTTTTCAGAAGCAACCTTATCTCCAAAAATGGCTGCCAAAATTGCTGCTTGAGAAAAGGCTATATGCGACGACATAACCAAAATAATCAGTACTATTTTTTTAATATTTTTTTTCATTTTATATAAATTATTGAATTACATATTTAAGAAAATCACATAACTTCCTCATAATAAATAGGCTATTTTAATAGTTGTTTCTCTAAATTAACAACTATTTATTTTTTAAAACACTTCGTTTACACTTAAATAAAATCCATGCGCTCCATAATTTCCAAAGGCATAGTCTAAGCATAAATTGGTCCTGTTCTTAGTATTTAACATAAACCTTACTCCTGCACCTACACCCGTATTTATATATTTAAACATATTTATATCAGCATCTTTATTTGTTGCAGAATTTGCATTGGCAAATAGTACACCTCCCCATTTTTCTTTATTTTTTTGTAGCGGAAAACGCCATTCTAATTCTGAATACAATACAGATTGCCCCCTAAACCTGCCTTGTGGGTAAGCTCTACCTGAACGACCGAATTGATCCCATCCTAAAGATGGTAAATCCATATAAGGCAATGTTCCTCCTAATTCAAAATTACCGTACGCCCATAATGCCAATAAATTACGAGGACGTTCTTTCTTTAGGGTAAAATAATCTCGGTATTCTGCCCAAAGCATACTTGATGATTTGGAACTCCCTAACCATTCAGGATTGAATTTTAAGGACATAAAAGCATATCTACCTTTATACGGGTTAATCGTATTATCTCTAGTATCATACAAAACATTGGCTGATATACCTGAAAGGGTATATTTGTCTGTCTCAAATCCATATTTTTCACTATAGGCGTAATGACTTGTTATTGCTGGAGTATCAGCTTCTAAATCAAGCAATTGATCTTCAATTTTACTGTGAATATCTAAATGATAACCTACACCAAGATAGAGCCCTTTGTCAGTTATTTTTTTCAATAGCGTTTGGTGCAATCGCAAAAAATTGAATTTCATAAACTGAGCTTCATCAATACCTTCACTAAATGCACCGTCTTCATATTCTAAACCAGAAGATACTAAACGAGCAGATTGTGGCCCTGTACCAAGACCAAAGGTAGGCTGTGAGGTAATAAAATAGCGCCAATCGTTCATTAGCACCCATTCATTTCCTTCAGAAAAATAATTACCCTTAAACGTTAAGAGCAGTTGTTTTTTTGTGGTGTAAACCACTGAACCAAGATAAGACGATATACTAGTCGTAGAAGGATCTCCCTTGGTAAAAGAAATGGCAGGTGCTACTCCAAACATCCACCCTGTAGCTGGATTGGAGGCTATTATAGGCACCCAAATAATGTCTGCCTTTTTTTCTTTTTTTTCATCTGGTTGTTCTTGAGCACTAAGCTGAAATATTGCTATAAACATTACTATTGTTATCAGTGCTTGTCGTTTAATATTCTTATTCATCTTATTGTGATTTAGTTAATAATTAGTTTAATGTATTTTTATACTGATTTAATAATTCGGTTAAAATCTAACCTACTTTTAGGGGCTAATGAAGGCTGACTTCTATCTGATTCATCTCTATAGCCTATTGCTACAGCTACTACAGGCGTATAGTTGACCAAGTCTAAAATTTCTGCATATTTTTTTGGTTCAATTCCTTCCATTGGTGTTGAATCTATATCCATGCTTGCACATGCACTTAATAAGACACCTACAGATAGATATACCTGATGGATCATCCAATTTATTACGCCTTCTTCACCTAAAGGTTTAAGGACTTCATTGTAATATTGAATATGTCCTTCTGGCAATGATTCTTTTATTTGTTGTTCAAAAAATGGGGTCTTATTTATAGTGTTAAAAACAACAAGACAACTCGCATCTTTTATTTTTCGTTCATTAAAAAAAGGAGGATTCTGCTAATGCTGATTTTGTTTTTTCATCTGTTACAAAAGTAAATTGCCAAGGTTGACTATTTATTGAAGATGGACTTAAATGTAAAATTTCTTTAAGATAATCAATATTTTGTTCAGAAACTATTTTTGAAGAGTTATATCTTTTTGTTGCATAACGGGTTTTCATTTTTTCTAAAAAGCTCATAAATTCTTTATTTGTTTATGTAATAATATTGTTTTGATATTTGGTCTTATTTGTGTTCTTTTAAAAATTCTACTATATCATCGGCTACTTCAGCAGCACGTTCTAGAATCATTGTATGCCCTGCACCTTGTATATATACCATTGTGGTCCTTTCTGGAAATTTCTTTTTTATAAGTTCTCCATTTGCTGGAGGAGCTATTTGATCTACAGATCCTTGTATAATTAAGAAAGGAGCATCACCTTTTGGAGCATTCCAATCTGAAATAGGCGTACTCTCCATAGCTAGTGACTGGATTCCTGCGGCTTGAGGCGAGCGAGATTTTTTTACCAGTTTCCAGGTAGAATCATAATAAGTAGAATCACCTACCATATATTTCATGGTAGCCAGCACTTCGTCATTTGTTGCTTTGGGGTCAAATATGGTATTAAGAGCATTTAGTGCTTCATCTTTTGGCGGAATTGTTCCACCTGCTGCTAATAATATAATAGAATGAATTGCTTCAGGATGATCGTTGGCAACTACTCTAGCTATTCTATTTCCAAAGGCATGACCAGCAATATTCACATTCTTCAACCCTAGTTTTTGAATTACTAAAAATATATCATTTCCTAAATCGTGCATGGTCACAATATCTGTAGGTCCTTTGCTGTTACCTGTACCTCTAGGATTTACACGAACTACTTGATAGCCTTTTTTTGCTAATGAATTCGCAAAAGGAACTAGATATTCAACATTAAGACTTCCACCGGGTAATAACACAAAAGGAATTCCAGAACCTTGCGTAAAATATTCTATACTAACGTTTCCGTCGGTTGCCATACCAGAGGTAACCTCTAAAGGCGATGCTGAATGCTCTTTAACAACTGTACTTTGTTCCGTTTTATCTTTATTTGCATTCTTACAGCCTATTAGTGCAATGAGGGTAAGAGAAACAAGAATGTAAAATGATTTTTTTAAAATATTCATGATTATGATTTATTAATATTTAGTATATGGTTTGTCCAATTAGGGTGTTTATCTGCTCTTTCAATCATGCCTGTAAGTGCATCATACGACCTTTTTAGTTTAATGTAGGGGTCACCACCTTCTTCCCACATCATAGCACCAAACATACCTTCATAACCTAATTTTTTTAAGGTGCCTATAACTGCAAAATTATCTAGTTCACCCGTGTCTAAAGTCTCACATGTTCCAATACCTCCCCATCCCAAAGGCGTTCTTTTACTGCCTGCAATGTGTACTTTCTTAGTGTAGGGAAGTGTTTCTTTTAAAAACCGGAGTAAATTGCTACCATTTCCAGCATACCAGTGTACTATTGTCATTACAATTCCTAAGTTGGGATGATTTAGGTTTTTACAGAGACGAACTGCATCTTCATGGTTATCCATCCAAAAAGTAACATGTGGGTACAAATGGATCTCCAAATTTCTTCGTTCACAAATTTTAAGTGCCTTACTCAACCATTTAAATGCTGGTCCATCACCAATAACAGAAGATTTTGGGATGACTCTTCCTGCACTTTGAATGGCGAGATCTATTGTGTTACAACCTTCAATGTTTTCTAATAAAGTTAAAATTCCTTCATTATGTGGATGTTCTGGAGGATGGTCTAAATTCAGTACTACATAAGTACTCACAACTTTTAAACCGTATTTTTCTTTGACGCTTTTATATTTCAAACAATCTTTCCATTGAATACCACTCCATATTGAAAAACTGATACCATCATACCCTAATTCTTTTACCATTTCACATCGTGCTTCAAAATCATAAAGTCCTATGGTATTGTAAAAAGCGAAATCCATCGCATATGTTTTGTTTATCATAATATCATGTTGTTAATTAAAATGAGGTAATACTTTTTCGCTAATTTTTTTGAGTGTGCCAATCACTTCTTCATTATTAAATCGAAGACTTAAACCTATATGATTGACTCCTATTTCTTGCATCATTTCGCAATAGGAAATAAGATAATTTACACCCATACGAAAACCAAGATGGATGGGTTGTGGTTTAAAATTATCGTCTGGATGAAGATCGATTAAAAAGGACTGCATATATGGCTTATCGTAGTCATATTTTTTAGATACCAACCCTCTCCAATCCTTTACAATGCTTTCTTGCTCTTGAGCACTTCTAGGATAGTTCATCCACCCATCTGCATGATCGGCAATCCAAGTTAAATTTTGCTGGCTATAACTTGTAACGAGTAAAGGTATTTTCTTTCCAAAAGGTTTAGGAACTACATCCAAATCACCACTTAAAGTGCCATAATTTTCTGTTTGTATCTTAGGATAAGCTTCCCCACATTTTCTAATATAGTCGAATGACTCACGGAACAAGTTACTCCTGTTTTTAAAATTAATATTCATAGCAGGATACTCCGAAGGTCTATCTCCAGATGCAACACCAAGTAACATACGCCCTCCTGTAAGTTGATCGATGCTGGCTGCTGCTTTGGCTACATGCACAGGATAATGTAACGGCAAGGCAATACTGGCAATACCTAAGGCAATCTCGCTGGTTTGTGACGCCAAATAACCAAGATAGGTAAAGGGATCAAATATTTGACCAGCATCACCAAAAGAAGGTACAAAAAAAGGAATATCTCTAAGCCAAATTGCCTTGAAACCCAATTGTTCTGCAAGTTTTGCCTTGTTTAGGTGATCTTTCATGGTAGCAATGGGTTCCATTTTGTTGTTTTCAATGGGCATACCAATACCAATGGAAAGTTTATCTGGCACAAAAGTAGTATTAAATGCCTTGTTGATGGTTTCGAATTTTCTCATGAGTAGTTATTGTAATTATTCAAAGAAGAGTACTTTTAAAAATTTTATTCTGTTTCTGTCTTGAGTTCATCTTGAATTTCTTGTTTAATTGCTTGAAATTTATCTTTTAACTCCTTTGATATTTTTTTAGGCATGTTTTTTAATTTTTTTAGTTTTATTGAAGCGTAAATATTATAAATCCCCACTGCAATCAAAGCCAATGCAGTCCACACTACCACAGTCATTCCTGCGAACAGTGGATTCCAAACAAGAATAAATGAGAATATTAGACCTAATATAGCCATTATCATAAGATTACCCCAATCTAGCACTCCATAATTTTTTAAATCTAGCGCATAACCCATTGCCATTATTGACCTAAACATTAATAGAAAACCTATGTAAAATGGTAAAATGGTCAAAGAAATTCCAGGATGCATAAGAAGTAAAACCCCTACAGCCAAGGTTAACATACCAAAAACCAAGTTCCAGCCCCAATTATCTATTTCATCTCTGTTAGAAATAGAGAAGTAGATCTCCATTAAGCCTGATATCACGAACGAAATACTGAATACTAAAGACAGTGTTACATACGATTCTAATGGAGACATGAATACATATATTCCAAGTGCAATAAAAAGAAGTCCTACAATTAAAGGTAAATACCAGTATTTAATCGAGTTTCTAACTGTTTTTAAAAAATTTGTCATGATTATAGTTTTTTGTTAATTAATGCCTACTCTATATGGTTTTCGGCTATCCCTGTTTTATTTTTATTTAATTGGATAAGTAATTAGATTGGTTAAAAGCATCATCTAAACGAGATTTTATAAATTCTATATTCTCAGATTGACTTCCTCTAACTAGACCATTAATTCCTGCCACCCAAACAATATCAATTTCTTCATTTTGTACATCTAATGAATTAGCATCACCCATTTCAATTAGAACAGTTCCTTCTACCCATTGGTAATAAATGGGATATAATCCTCCTGGGTAAAAGGGGTCGTAAACTCCCCACCAACCATACCAATCATCATAAATGAAATCTACTTGAGAATAGGTAGTTGCAAGGGCATTTGCTCTAATTATAATCTCTGGCAAATCATTTTGGTCTAAAGTAGTAATCTCGGTATAATTTAATAATGTCATATTCTCTCTAATACTTGATAATATGGCTTCATCAAAATCTCTTGTTATTGTTGGGTTTGAATTTCCCTGACCAGAATCTTCTTCAATCCATCTTACCTCATCTAAAAGGAAATAAGTGGTTGGAGAATTATTATTCCAATAAATTTCTGAATGTTGCGTTTTAACAACATCAAAATCTTGGATATTAACATCGTCATCATTATTACATGTCGTAAAAAGTATGGAGATGAAAAATAGGATTGTAATTTTTTTTTAAAGCTTCATAATTGTTTTTTTTTAAGTTTGTAAATGATACTTTTTCTAAGTAGATTTTTGGCTTCATCCTTAATTATCTAAACTAGTTTTTAAGTACCCCTAGCCCTTTTATTTTAGTCAATAGAGCAAGGGGGTGGTGTTTCCATCACTTATCATTTCCCATTAAGGTTGTATTAGTTTTTAGAGGCAAGTTGTCATATAACCCTTTATTAACTCCATTTTTTATATACTCTTCTAGTTGAAAGAATTGCATAGCCGTTGTAACGGACACATTTTTTGCTATTTTTTTATAAAAGGATTTTAAATTCTTTTCTGATTGCCTTCTTAATTTAAAAACTTCATTCATAAACTTCCCTTCTTCATCATTAGTTTCCTTAGAAAATAATGCCACATATTCTGCAATTAAGACTACACGTTTTCTTGCCAATTCTTCTCTTTTTTCTTCATAAGCATTATATAAACCCCAAAACTCCGAGCTTGACTCAGTAGGAATTGTTATGATGTCTGAAATAAAGTCCTTTTTCGCCTTACCTATAATGCTTTCAATTAATTCAACTTCTGTTTTATACTCTTGAGCGGTTGTGCTTTGTGCAAAGCATAGAACCAAAAATGCTACTACTATAATTATTTTTTTCATAATTGTTTATTTTGTTAAGTTATTATTGTTTTACTTTTTTTTTAAAAGTTTCAAACCACATTTTAAATGCTTTTTTTCTTGTTAAAGTATTGGCGTGAAGCTGTTCTTTTTTTATTCTTCGTTTTTCCTTAAGTTCGTTTTGTTTTTCTTTTCTTTTTTCTTTTTCATCATTAATAGCATCCTTGAAATTTTGTCTAGACTCATCTATCTTTTTATCCAATTCATCAATATCTGCCTGTATAGCTTTATCTACTTCTTCATCGACATCTATACGTTCAATTTCAGCAAGGCTATCCAAAGTAGTATCGATAGGTGTATTCCAATCTTCATATATATGAGAAATTACCATAGATTTTCCACTAGGCATATCCTTACCAAAAGCATCTAAGATGTCATCTTGAGAACTATAACTCCATAAATCACCTAGAGAACCAAACATACCACCAAAAGCAGTACCTAATAGAAAGCCAGCTGGACCCGCTAAAAGACCAATAAGACCTCCCGAAAGAGCTCCTGTTGCTGTATATACAAGACTAGTACCTCTCTCGTCTTTAAGTGTTACTTTTCCATTGCTATCTTTTTCCAATACATAGCTTTCTGCTAAAGAAATTTCGCCCTTATTCTCTAATTCTTTTAATTTTTCTACTACCGAATAGGCTTTGGTTTGATTGTTTACCAAAAATTTAATTACCTTTTCCATTTTAGATTGTTTTAATAGTTATACTTACTCTTTATTTTTTATGACTTAACTCAAAATTAGTATTGTTTAATTTTATTCTTTAATGTGCTATTTTATTTTTCCTCACTTAATAGATTTTTACATTTTTGTACTTTTTTCTTTAAGATACTCCATATTATTTTCAATGGCGTGCTACTTTTTAATAAATTTTTCTTTGGCTTTATTAATTTCTATATTTACCTAAGACTTAACTACTTATACTTTAGCATTAACTACTCCTTCCAATTGGTTTGCCTTACCTTTTAAATGATTTAAATCATCTGCTAATTGATTTTTCAATTTTTCTAATTTTGTTGTTTTTATAATATAAAGTTTAGGTTCTTTTTAACCCTATTATAAATGTACACTACTATAAATCATATGTTCTTAAATTAATTCAAGAATGTACTTTGCTTTATATTTTTATTGGTACATATTGTTATTTTTTATATACTGTTTTACCTTCTTTAATAGATTCAACTACTTGGATCTTATTAATATTTAAGGGATCTATTTTTAGAGGATTTTTATCTAATATAACAAGGTCTGCTAGTTTGCCTATAGACAAAGTTCCTTTAGAATCTTCCTCAAAATATTGATAGGCTGCCCAAGTGGTAAGTGTTCGCAATCCATCAAATACAGACAATCTTTGGTCAGGACCTAGCACATATCCGCTTCTAGTTACTCTGTTAACAGTAGCGTCTAGCACCCTCATAGAATTTGGGAATGTAACAGGTGCATCATGATGAGAGGTCAGGTTAAGTCCTGCCATTTTTGCATCTGCCATTGGAGAAATATAATCTGCACGTGGATGACCTAAGACAGATTCTACATGCCAATCTCCCCAATAAAAAGTATGCATCGGAAATAATGATGCATCTACCCTCATACTTGCGGCTCTTTTGATTTGATCTTTTCTGATGGTTTGACCATGGATGATTACAGATCTATGATTATCATAATCAAATTCTTTTTGAGCTTCTTCCATGGCATTTAAATACTGCTCTATTGCTGCATCTCCATTGGTATGACATATTATTTGCCATTTGTTTTTAAAGGCATCTCGTACATAAGTATTAGCTTTCTCATCACTAACAATAGGATAACCAGCATAATCAGCGGCCTTACCTTGAGGTGGCGTATGGTAATGTTGTGTGAGCCATGCTGTTTTACCTTGGGGACTTCCATCTAAAGTTAGCTTTACACCTCCAATTCTAAATCTATTTTTATATGTATGCTCTGGACTATAATAGTTGCTTTTTAATGGTTCATAACTCTCTCTCATATCTGGATAGGATACGACATCGAGGTATAAATCGCCATTGTCTGCTGCTTTACTTAAAGCTTTTACTTGGTCGGGCATGGTTCTACCATCTTGAACTGTTAGATAGCCATTTTTTGCATAACTCTCTTGAGCTAATTTCAATGATTTTTCATTTACATCATCATCTGCTTTTCCTGTTACCTTAAACAATACAGAAAAAAATGCATTCTCTTCTAAAACACCATTAGGTGTTCCATCTGTATTTCTTCTAAGTACTCCTTCTTCTGGATCTTTCACACTGGCATCAGTCCAACCCAATAGTTCTAAGCCCTTGGTATTTACTACGCCTAAATGTCCTGATTGATGCATAATGACAACAGGTAAATCTGTACTTACTTTGTCTAAATCTGTCGCTTTAGGATGATCTTTTTCTTGTAATTGAGAATCGTCATACCCACTACCAACAATCCAACCAAATTTATTTAAACAGTACTTTCCTTTTTCTGAATCTTTAAAGTCCTTCAATGTTTTTATTACGCTTTCAAAACTTGCACCTGGACCATCTGGCGGTGGCAATACATTAGCTAACAAAGACACGGTTCCTACGCCTAGTATATGGCTATGCCCATCAAGAAATGCTGGCAACATGGTTTTACCATACAAATTTACATGCTTAGCATTTTTGTATTTTTCTTTTGCTTCTTTATAGTTGCCTGTAAATACAATTTTACCTTCTTGTTCAACTAGGGCTTTTATATATTCTGGTGCTTCTCCTTCCATGGTAATAATATCACCACCATGATAAATAGTTTGTTGTAATTTGTAGGGTTCTGCTACTGCTTTTCCTTGTTCTTTTTTTTGGTTACAGGATACTAGCATAGCAACTGCTAAAAGTACTGCTGTTAGATATGTTGTTTTCATTTTAAATTAGTTTTATGTTATAAACATATGTGTTATTTGGTTTTTAAATTATTTACTTTATCAGTTCAAAACTTCCCTTTGTAAGCAATTTATTGATCTGCTTTAACGCTTTTCTACTAATTCTATATCACCTGGTCTCCATGTTTTGTCATACCAAGGTTCTAAAGGACTATAAAGTCGCAAGAGTGCAAACCAGCCCTTTCCTGGCACAGTCTGTGTCCAATTAGCTTCTTTTCCTTCTGGAGATTCAGGACCAAAATATAGGTCAATAGAACCATCATAGTTAACAGTCATCTTATCCCTTTGGCTTTGTTTACTTGGTAAAGGTTGGCTGGTTTGTAGCATTGAGCGAGTTTGTGGGTCATAAACACACATAGACCAGAACTTTTTAGCTGGAGGATTAGCGGGTATATTAATTTTATAAGTTTTGGATCCGTCCAGATAATTTCCGTCCGAATCTATATACCCCCATGCATATTGTGAACCTTTTCCAATCAACTTCATTGCCATTTTTGGAGTGTTGACCGTAGCAAAATAAAAAAACATGGTTCGAGCATCTAAATTACGTCCACCGTTACCTTCGTCCTTAAGGAACTGATAGTTATTGCCTGGATAACCTCGTTTCCAATAGCTGCCCTTATATAAAAATTCTTCTTCATTACGTTCATACCATAGTGTGGCACGTGCGGTGGCATTACCTACCGCAACCGCATCGGTTAATATTTTTTTCATTCTTTTATCTGGGTTAAATGGCTTACCCTTTTCAATGCCAATAGACGCAAATAAGCCTCGCAATTCGGGGTCGAGAAAACCAATGGGTTCCCGTTCGATAACATTATAAAGTTCTTCGTAAAACTTAAAATTATTCGCATGAATGGTGTTAAAAGTTTTGCCTGAAGCACTTATAAACTCCATTTTCGGTTGATTATCTGCTTTTGACAAGGGGTAAATTTTTAGCCCTTCCTTCCACATTTTAGTTGCTGCATCAGGCTTTCCATCAACGAGAAATCCACGCAGTGGCACCCAGTTGACATAACTTGTAGATTTGACAACAAAATATTTCTGTCCTTTGTATTCTTGTTCCTTGCCTCCAATGGGACCATCGAGTTCACCTTCATAATCTGGAGGTAAAATCAAATATTTACCGCCTTTACCAGCATCGGGGCCAGGTGCTCCCATGTCCACTACGTAACGGAAGTAGGCATCATCGACCGTTCCAGGGCCTGCTCCTGGTGGAATTTCAACTACAGTTGGACCATCTTTCTTCAAATTTAAAAATGGTATTGCATATACTGTACTTGTATTACCAGTAAGGAAAAACGGATTGCTATCCATTAAATGGTCAAAAAGGGGAACTTGGTTTGAATTTTTCACACCTATGGAGGCTAAACCACGCCGAAGTCCTTCGATAGATGTGGCAGGTACACCATTGAGAAAAGCTTCAACTCCACGTAAAAAATCTAGATTGTCATAAACCAATTCAGCAGTTTCTTCAGTAGGAATGCCATCGAAAAAGTTAAGGGTACCAATTCTCGTTTCAACCTTGTCGGGAGTTAAAATGTCAATTGGAGCCTCTGTGTTATATTTTGAGCGAATGTCATCAATAGAACTATCAGCAGTATTCTTTTTTTCTGTTTGACTACATGAAGCCAAAGACAGAATAAATAATACAATTACAGTCAATTTTTGTGTTTTCATTTTAAATTAGTTTTATGTTAAAAATATTTATGGGTAGTAGCTACCCAAGTCAGTGTTAATGGATCGGCTGGTTGCATAGCAAAATCGGAATATACCGATAGTGGAATATCTTTATTTACAAGCCATTTTATACTATTCGTAAACATATTTATTTTTTTAACATCTTCGGAAACTTAATATTATCAACAGGTTCATAGACTCTTAATAGTGTGTACCAGTTCTTTCCTGCTGTAGGAAGGGCATTATCTCCATCTCCATTTGGATTAATCCTTAGTGTATAGCTACCATCAGCATTTGGCTTTGCTGTAAATGAACTTACATTGTATTTATTCTTGTCATTAGGAATTAGATATTTATTTTCTGAATTATATACGGTCAATGACCAATAGCCTTTTTTGTTTCTCATTAAATTATTTCCAGGAACCGTTATTTCATAACTATCCGTTCCGTTAAGTATTTTATTATTACTATCTGTTGTATAAAGGCTGTAATTGGCGTATCGTGCCTGTGTACCTAACTGACCATATAAAACACCAGCAGCCCTATCCATATCTCCAACTCCTTCATAGGGAGAACCAAATAGTTTTGTTGCTATTTTTGTTTTTTCCATATACTTATTTATCTCTTTCATTCCTGCTCTCTTTTCAGCTTCCGTAAAATCAGGAATTACAAAAGGAAAATCTCCTCCTCCTCCTTGAATTTTTATCTTCTTGGCTAAATTCATCACTTCATTAACATTGTCAACAATTACTTGACGAGTAAAAGCTAATCCTTGGTAGGTATGCAAAATTATCTCATAAGCATCTTTAATAGGACTCTTTTGGTGGGGCAGACGAACAACTACAGCTTTATCAGGTTTGATATATACCTCCATAAAATGGTTCATATCAAAAACCGATAAAGAATAATATTTGTCATAGTCAGGCATTGAAATTACAACTGGTTTATTTGAAATATTAAACCAAGAATATCCATAATTGGTATCTGATTGCGGTGTAACAACAGTATGGTCTTTTGCAGTTACCATTCCTGTAAATTGCCATTCTCCATAGTTGTACTTACTCAACCATTTATCACGCATTTCGGCTTGTTTTATAGCCGGGTACCAATGAATATATTCTGTAACACGAGATGCCGATACCTCGCTGTCTGCTTGTTTTCTTAACTCTTGTGCGGTTGTTTCATTTACAAAAGAGATTAAAAAAAATAAGACTGTTAATGTTTTTGTTATTGATAATAGATGTTTCATAATATTTGATTTTTAATTTACTGGGTTTATAATTCTATTTTTCATCCTTACCTAACGGTTGCTCAAGTTACTGGTAATGGTCAGTATAAAAAGAGTAGCTGATTTTATAACTAGTCAACCAATTCAATGTCGTTTAACTCAAAACTACCATTAAATAGAGCTGCTTCAGGTCCATAAAAACGAGCCAACAAGAAGAAGCGTCTTTGAGGATTGGTAGGAAGCCAATTGCTTTTTTTCCCTTTAGGTGGTTTTGGACCAAAGTAAATATCTACAGAACCATCTTTATTTACTTGTAATTGTTTTTGTGTATTGTCAATACTGTTTTTCTCAATGTCTCGAATAAAAGAAGCAGACTCTAGGTCGTAAGTTGTAATTGCCCAAAAATTACGCACAGGCACATTTGCTGGCATTACTAGTTTGTAGTTTTTGTTACCTTCCAGCCATTTGTTATCAGGTGTTTCTGCTAAGTCAAGGTAAAATGTGGCACTACCATAATTTTTTACTCCTGAAATAATTGCATAGTATAGTCCCCCACGTGCATGATAATCAAAGTAGGATGGATATTCATAAGACCAATCCGTTTCTATATCTCCTGCCGGAGTAAGAGAACTCCATTTTTTACCTTTATAAGTCCAAGGGTTGAGTTTTTTGTGATACTGCTCAAGCATATATTGTAATGCCTCTGGGCCTGCCTTGTCATAAATCGCCTGCATTTTTGTATTGGGAGCATATGGTTCTCCTTTGCGAATGCCGATTCGAGCGAGGAGTCCCATCATTGCAAGATTTTGATCCTCAACATTTTCCTCTTCTAGCATTTCATGTATCTCTCTATAAATATTACCATCCATTACAGGTGTCATTTCAAGATTTATATCGTATAAATCGACAAATTTCATGTCTGGTTTATTTTTAACTTTTGACAAAGGGTATATCTTCATTTTTTTAACAAAGTCAGCTGCTTTTGCTAGATTTTCAGGACTAGCATCCTTGATAATTGGACGCAGGATAACAAAACCATTATTTGTACGCTGCTCGTAAACCAAAGCTTTTGGTAGAAGCTCACCATTGTAACCAGGAGGAATTAGTAGATAAGTTGCTCCCTTACCTCTATCACGACCAAGTGCACCAACGTCATCAATTGGGCGTTGCCATGCATCCATCAGTGTTCCAAATATACCTACATCTGCTGTTGATGGTGGAATTTCAACTACCATAGGACCATCTTCCATATTCCAACAAGTTAAGATGTACGGAGTAGTATTGTTTGGAGTGGCTGTTTGAAATTTCCAATTTTGTAATTTTGAGAAATAGCCAATATCATTGGGTCCAACTCCTGCTCCAGCTAAGGCATCACGGTAGAACTTAAAATTCATGAGCGGCATAGCCCAAACTGCTGCATCAATGGAACGATGGTAGAGCATACGCTCATGAATATCTGCTTTATGTAAATCAAATTCTTGTGCCTGTCCCTGTCCAATTGAAAAGAAAGTTATCGTTAAACTCAGGAAAAATATATTTCGTAATTTCATGTTTTCAATTTTTAAAAATTAATGCAATGCGTTAATATTCTTTGTTGATTTGTTATTATTTATTCTATTATTAAGGCTGGCCTTTATAATGCCTATAGAAGCCAGGAAACCTCTTATTTCAGAATTAATAAAATCGATGAACCCCATCATACCCATGTTGTATATACCTAGGTTTGACCATCCAATATAATCTCCAAAAATCACAAGAATATTCGGTTTTTTGTTGTTTTGAGCCCCTAACTTATTAGGTAGAATACACTAAACAATAAAGCAATCATAAGTGTTAATAGTGTTGCTTTTGTTTTCATAATCTTTTTGTTTTAATTAATAATTTATTGTTTTTTGCAAACAAAATGGTGTAAGCATTTTTACTTTACAATTTCAGCTTTACCAGCTTGCCATGATTTATCAAAGAAAGCTTTGCTAGGTGAATAACATCTTAGCATTTGAAACCATCCTTCATTAGCATTTGTTTGAATCCAGTTTCCATCAGGAATACCTTTTGGCTTTTCAGGCCCGTAATAAATTGTTATTGAACCGTCTTCATTTTCTTGTGCCTTTGGAGTAGGGAAAGACTGGCTACCCACTCTAGGGTATTTTTGGTCAGTTTGAATAATTGAACGAGTCTGCATATTGTAAACAGTTATTGACCAGAATCTTTCGGCAGGAATATCTTTTGGGAAAGTTACCTTGTATGTTTTGCTTCCGTCAAAAGGATTGCCATTAGCATCAACATTATTTAAAAGATATTGGGATCCAATTCCCGTTAGGCGCATGCACATAGCAGGCGTTGTCCCAGTTGCAAAATAGAAGAAAGAAGAACGAGCTGCTAATCGTATCGCTGCTGTATATTCATACGGAATTAATTCCCCTTTTGCTCCAATTTCTGGTGGTGGTGTTGTCCATGAATAACCTCCTTCAAATAGAGGGTTCCACCAACCTGAATTGTCTCCATAATAGTCAAAGCCCTTGTTTGGCAAAGCTCCAACTGCTGCTGTTCTGGCATATGCATTTGCTACTTCAACAGCTCTGTTCAATATAGCAATTGTTTTTTCATCCGGGTTAAACGGTTTTCCTTTTTCAATTCCAATTGCTGCTGCAAAGCCTCCAATCTCAGGGTTCATTGCCGTAGCTGGCTCCTCTTGAATCATTTCATTCAACATTACAAAATGCTGATAATTTGATGGAGGCAGAGTGTTTATTGTTATTCCAGTTCCATCAATCTGTTTTGCTTTTTTATATTTTGAAGGAGGTCCTAATATTGCGTCACCATTTATGTAGTCACCAATAGCTGTTCCTTGTCCGCCAGGTGAATAGGGGTAAATTGCTAAAACTTCGGCATCTTTTATTGCTTTTGCTGGAGAGTTGTCTTCTAAGAATGATCTACCTGCTATCCAAACATGATTTGCTTTTGAACGTCTAATGTAAAATCCGCCATCTGGTAATTGACCGTTATACCATTCTGGTACAAGTAAATAGCGACCACCTTCGCCACGGTCTGAACCTGGAATTCCAAAGTCTGTTACCCAATTAAACCACATATCGTCAATTACCCCAAGTGCATCAACTGGCGTTTCTACAATTACTGGTCCATTAGATAGGTCTACAAAACACATATAGTAATAGGTATCCATATTAGCAGTCAACAACAGTTGGTTTCCGTCCATCATGTTAGGGAAGACAATGAAATCGTTGTCTTTAACTCCTGCTTCTAAGAATCCTTTTCGCATAGCCCATAATGAAACACCATGAATAGAGTTGAGGTATGCTTCTACTGCGTGGATATATAGCAATTCATCCTCTAATTTTGTAGCTGTAGCATTAGTAGGATATCCATTAGGCAAGGAAAGATTTCCAATTTTCGAGTTTACTTTTTCAACAGTAGGTATGTTCTTTGGAATTGGAGCATACTCTCTTTTTTGAGCTGAAGCAGCAAGTATTATACTTGCCATGACGAGTGTAAGTAATATTTTTTTCATAATTTAAGTGTTAATATATAATTTATATTAGTTGATTTTTAATTTACTGGTTTTACTACAGGCAGAACATATTTACCTTTAATAACAGACTCTCCAGGCATATATACTCTAAGATTAATCCAAAAAGATTCTGTAGGAATTATGAGTTCATTGTCTTGTTTTCCAAAATCATCTTCAAAGACATAGTTAATATTAAAACTTTTTCCGTCAGGATTTAATTTAATATCCTTATTACTTAGCGTAGAACCTTTATCGGTTTTTAACCTTTGGTCGTCGCCGTAAATAGTGATGGAATAAAATCCAAGTTTAGGATCTAATAATTCTGGTATTTGATAGGTAGCTTTATAAGTCTTACCTTTTTCTGCATTATAATTTGCGGTTATATAATTTGCGTCTTTATTGGGCAATAGTCCTGTACCTATAGATACGCCTCTGTTTTTATCTTCTAGCGGTACGGGGTTATATATTGTACCCATTGACCCATTGATTCCTTTTTTATTTGCAATGCCCACATAATGTTTATGAACGGGTTTAAATGTTTCCATATCCCAGTTGGTAGCTTTAAAAGCTTTTGGGTTATAATTATTCAAATAATCAATCTTTAGCATATCTTGAAATTTACTTGCTTTTTTTACGTCCTCAGGATCTTTAGAATCTACTTGTATTCTTACATTGGCTACAAAAAAATCGCTAGTTGCAACAGCAGGTATAAGGTATCTTCCTGGTCCATAGAGTACTTTATATGTAACGTGGTTATGATTCCATACGTGTAAAGACATATACCGTCCGTCTGTTTCAGGTAATGTTATAGCCACATCACCACCGCCATCTAAAATTGCAAATGAATATTTGGTATCACGGTTCATCATTGGAGCGGGTTGTGCATCAAGTTCCATCACTTTATAATGGTGGTGCCATTTATTAGTGGCTCCTAGTTCCACTTCTTTTTGCATGGCCATATCAGACATAACCTCAGCATAATTCTCCATTAAAACGCCAACACTTCTTTGTGTGGAAGAAACTTCTTCTTTATTAGCTTTGTGCTCGACCTTAGAGGTTTCGTTCTTACAACTTGATGCAAATAGTGTAATTGCAATTATTGCACTAAATAGATTAAATTTTTTCATGATAATTACATTTTTTAAATACTGTTTTACCTTCCATAGTAATAATAACTCCATTGAGTCCACTTTAAAAAAGTGGTTTTAATTTACTAATTCAACTTCAGGTAATTTATATTCTCCTTTTAATACTGTTTTATCGGGTCTGTAAATTCGAAATAGAAAATTCCAACCCTCGGAAACTTCCAATTTATTTGGAGAGTTATCCCAACTACCAGAGTCTCCGTAACATACCGTAAAAGAACCATCCTTGTTGTATTTTACATTAGATGAACTCAAGTAGCTATTGTTATTTTTTATATACCCGTCTTTACCATACACAGTTATTGACCAAAAACCTTTATTTTCAGGAACAGTATAGGTAGCTATATATGCTTTTCTAGCCTCAAGATGACTATTTTGGTACAATAAGTATATAGCTTCTGCATCTGGGAATAAACCCCAACCTCCTGCCGCAGCAATATGGCGAGTTTTTTCATTTACCTCTCCTTTTTTACCCATCATACCACTAAATCCGTCATAGTTTTTTGAATCAGCTAAATACTGTGTTCTGAGTGAGTCAAGCGATTTCTGATTCCAGTTTACAGTTTTGTACTCCTTGTTTGATTTGGATGTAACGATAAATTTATCTTGCAAAGCATTTACAAGTTTTATATCCTCTTTATCGCTTGGCGATTTTAATTGAATACGAACAATAACATACACAAACCTGGTGTCAGACTTAATATGATACTCTCCTGGTTCGTGAAGAATGTCAACCACATAATGGTCGTTGCTAATTACCTCTACAGTGGCATATCTTTTATCATCAATTTTGGGGAATTTAATGGTTAGTCCTTCCTTTGCATCAAACACACCACCTGAGTATAATACATCAAGATTCATTCTGATTACCGTTTGTTTGTCTAATGGTGTAGGGGTTCTAAAATGGTAGAACTTATTTGTTCCACCTGCATTTTTTATCATATCCGAAAACATTTTATCTGTTTCAGCTCGAATAAAATTATTTGGAGTTACTACTATTTCTTTTGAATGCGTATTTGTTTTTTTCTTACTATTTGATGTGTTATTACACGAAATAATAAAAGAAGAAACAATAAATAACACTAATGTAATTTTTTTTATATTATTTTGACTTTTGATATTCATTTTTTTGGTTTTAATTTTACTCTACCCCAACTGGAGCCATACATTACTGTAGCATCTTCATTTATTATTGGGCTTGAAAAAAGACTATTGTATTTTTGCCCGCCTATGGTGTAGTAAAAATCACTTTCTCCTGTAGCCCAATTCAAGGCTTCTAATGTCCATTTATTGTTTCTTGCTCCAAGAAAATACACCCTATTTGAGCCTAAACTAACCCAAGGAACACCATTGGGCGAACTCACTTTAGTATTAACCCAAGCAACTTCGAGTTGTTTTAATTTAGTATTCCATTGAAATTTTTCTACTCCAAAGGGTTGGAAATTTGGGTTAGATCCTAAATGGCTTACTAATAAACCGTGAGCTTTTATTGGTAGTTGTTGAGGTGCGTTTCGAGGTGTATTATTAACTACAAACACACCGTTACCTGCAACTACACAAGATTGTTCTGTTTGTATTTTTTTTAAATCTAATTTGCCCATAGTAACAGGAAGTTTACCTGCTATTCTTCTAGTTTTAGTGTTTGGTAATTGTTTCCATTTTTTAGGAATTTCGTTACGCCAAAATAAAACTACATTCATAAGGCTATCTCCATCTGTAATAACAACAAACTTGTCTTCATTCTCAAAGCCCATGAGAGATGGTGTAGCTCCAGTGCCTTTTCCAATTTTATTAGAATAAGGAGCAACCCAAGCTCCATCTTTTTCTTTTGTTGAAAAACCATTACCTGTCCATATTACTTTATGCATGAAGTCACGTGATGCTACATATATGCCATTATCTTTATCAATAGCTATAGAATTTCGCACCCAACCTTGACCCAGACCTTGCGATTTTGTATCAACCTTCTCGCTGTTTTGTAAACGAACAGTATAGTACTCTTTAAAATCTCTAGAGACGGCTACCAGATAGCCTTCTTCTGTAGGTAATACTATCCACCCATCATACGTTAAATTCATTCCTAATGTAGGTCCAGACACTTCTTTGGGCATTGTAAATTTGCTTTTTGCTTCAATTTTAGAGTTAAAATCCCCATTTTCTGTATCTCCATACTTCGTGATGTTTCCTTCTTTATCAGCTACAAAAAAATTATAATCGACATCTATAACTGTATATACTCCAGAAATATCCTTTAATATAGCTGCAGCTTTACCTGCAGTAGAAATAGATTCTATAGTATTACTTTGATCAAAGATTTTTGTGTACTGCATCAAAACATCTTCGGTGTATTTGCTTGCTTCTAGACTAGGAATTTGGTCAATAACTTCATAGGTGGTTTCATCTAGTTTAAATATGCCATTAATCGAGCTAACCCAAAGTGCTCGCTTTCCATTATTGTATTTTGATGAAGGGTAAGCACCAATACTGGCAGGCCCTGTAAACACATATTGAATTTCGTCTTCATGTAAAGCCCTAGATGTATCTAATGGACCTGATAATGCTGTGGCGTCTTGTTGCGAAGGGTCGCCATGTGGCATTGGGTAAACACTTTTTGCTGCAAAATTATTTACTGACGCAACTTTATATGTATTGCTCTTTAATAACGTATTAGTCTTTTTTTGCTTACAGGCTATTAATGATAAAGCTAGTATTAATATTAATAGATTGATATTTTGCATCTTGTTTTTAATAATTTGATTAGGAATGTTCTCTTCTTTTTTAAGTTTAATTGAGGTCTAAACATTAAAAGGTTTGACCAGATTATTAATCAACTTCTGTTTGTTTAACTTCTAATACAGCTCTTTCTTTTTCTAATTTTTCGATGTATAAATCTAGAGTCATTTGATCTTGTTTATCTTTAATAGCAAAAAATTCATCTTGAAGAACCATATATTTTTTAGCCAGTAGTAACTTTTCATCAAACTTACTTTTAAATTTGGTTCTAATACCTTCTAGCTCTTTCCAAGCTAGTAATTGATCAATGCTTTCAGACATTTCAGAAAAGGTTTTATTTGCTTCAGCATCAAGCTGATCTACTTCTGCCATAATTTTAGCGTTTTCAATAGCTTCCTTTTCTTTTCGTAAAGCCATAATTCTTGCCATTACTTCTGCTTTAGTACTAATATGTGTTGCTTGTTTTTTAACTCTTTCCTCTTCTAACCCTAAACTTTCTTTAAAGAATCTATTTATATTCTGAAAAGTAAGTGATAATTCGTGTTCTTGCTCTGCCCAACCATCTCTAGCGTCCATTTTTGCAAGGTTTAAATGAAGGTCAATCATTTCAATTTCTGATTTTAATCGTTCTGATAGCTTTTGTTTGCTTGTCATGATTTTTTAGTTTAATTGATTATATATTATATAGAATTATTTATTTTTAACAATGTCATGTACAACATAGATTCCTAATAGGAAAGCAACGCAGCATCCTAAAATCCCAAAAATAGAATTACCGTTATATAAAGGAGGTATATAATTGCTTACAAGTGTCGTAGAGCCCATAAATAAGGCTGCACAAAGTAGCCCAAGTACTAAACGGTTTACAGACCTTTCTAAACCTTTAATTTCTAGGTTAACAGAAAGACTTCCTTTTCTAATACCTCTGATAATTTGCCTAACATCTGATGGAAAATCTTCTATAAGTGTTGTCCAATCTCTAATACGAACTTTAGCTTTTTTAAATATTTCTTTAGGACTATATCTCCTTAAAGTAGCTTTAACATAATATGGCTGTAGGAGTTCTGTAAGGTTAAAATCTTTAGTGAGTGAATTTACAAGACCATCAATTTCAATTAATACTTTAATAAGCATTGAAAAATCAGCAGGTAAAATAATACTATACTTTCTCAAGACATCTGTTAACCCTATAAACACCTCACCAATATCTAGTTCTTTTACATCTATGTCTAAATAATAATCCGCAAATTCTTGCATCTCTTCTTTAAAACTATTGGAATCAATAGTATCGGGCATTATTCCCATGTCCATAACAAGATCAATAAGCTGATCAACATCTCCTCCTAACAATGCTAATAATAGTGCTTCAAATTGATCTCTTAATTTGTCATTTATTCTACCTACCATTCCAGCATCAATAACTCCAACAGCACCACCTTCTATATAAAGTATATTCCCAGGATGTGGATCGGCATGGTAAAAACCATCTCTAAAAATCATATCCAAATACATACTAGCACCTCTATGAACAAAAATTTTAGACTCTTCTTCAGAAATAGGATTGACTCTTTTTAAATTGGCAACAGAAACCCCAGGGAGGAACTCCATGGTTAATACATTCTTACTAGACAGTTCTTTATATGGAGTAGGGAATTTTAAATGTATATCTGACTCGAAGTTTTTTATGAATTTAGTTAAGTTACTTGCCTCCCTTCTAAAATCTAGTTCTTGTTCTAAAGTTTTGCTAAATGAATTAATTGTATTAATAGGTTGAAAATTTATAAGACGTTTGTCAAATTTCTCTGTTAATTTCGCGAAATACTTTAGCAAATCAAGATCCTCTTTCACAATGGCATCAATACCTTCATGTTTAATTTTTACTGCTACTTGTGTTCCATCAAGTAAAATTGCTTTATGTACCTGCCCAATTGATGCAGAAGCTAGAGCAGTTGTGTTAAATTCTTTGTAAAGTTCCTTAATAGGTTTTTTAAAGGTTTCTTCAATAGTACTTATTACATAGTCAGGTCTATCTGCAGGTGTGTCTTCTTGAAGTTTCTCTAGTTCTTTTGCAAGTTTATTTGAAATTAAATCTGGACGAGTGCTTAAAATTTGTCCAAACTTTATAAACGTAGTTCCTAAATCTGTTATAGCATATCTAATTTTTTCTTCATAGCTAAGGTTACTTATTTTATAACCTGTTTTACTATGAAGCTGATCTTTTAAAGATTTAAAATCAGTTTTATCTAACCAATCGGCTAATCCATATTTACTTAAAACAGATACTATTTGTCTAAATCTTTTAGATTTATTTAGTGTAGTTTTATCGTTCATACTTATCCTTTATTAGTTTCAAGAATAGAAATTTAATTAAAGTATAGCATTGATGCTATCACTAAAACGATTCGCCTATTCTAAAATAAATACCCCAATCATCTTTACCTACGGCTCCCTCTAAGCCTATATTCAAATGGTTTTTAGGAAATACATTATATCTAAAACCAGCACCAATACTTGGCAGAACCTGATTGTTGTCTCCTTCTACATCTCCACCAAATACACTTCCTACTCCCAAAAAACCTACTCCGCTCCATCGCTTTGCAAAATTATACCGATACTCACCTTGCAATACGACTAATTGCTTTCCTCTAAATCGTCCTTCTGTATAGCCTCTTAAATCTACTTTTCCAAGAACCAGTTGCTTGTTAAATGGAACGGTTCCTAAGCCAAACCCCAAAAACAATCTTGCGGCTATAACATCTCTTTTATTTTTCAAATTAAAATATGTATTAAATCTGGCTTTTATTTGATTTGAACCTTCATCATTCCCTAACCATTCCTCGTAGGTAGTAAATCTAAGCCCCGAGTATATTCCTTTATAAGGGTAGTATACATTATCTCTGGTATCATAATTTAATACTGCTCCTAGTCCATATAGTTTTACTACACTTTCGGTTGGAGGGTCGGTATCAAATTCGTTATTGAACTTTGTGTAAACATAGTTTATACCAATGAAGGTGCCTTTTGTAATTTTTCTTTTTACCTCAATCATTGCATAGTCTTGGGCAGCAGAGTAGTCAATAAAGGCATCAACGGGAAACGGTTGAAAAAATGTAGCATTTGTATTCCCTGTTCCTAAAGCAAGAATAACTCGCCATTTATCTTCATTCAAAAACCATTGCGAAAAACCAGCTACTGCCCAAGAGCCATTGGTTGTATACAATCCTAAGAGTCCGGACATAGATGCTGGTGAAATAGTGTCTTTCTTGTTCACTTTATACATAATTGTTGGAACTACGCCAAACATTCCGCCGAATTGTCTGTGGTAACTAAGATAGGGTATAGGTACAAAATCGATGTTCTTTTCAGAACTATCTGGAGTTGGTTCTTCTGCTTGCGAAAAACTATTTTCTGAAATAAAAAATAATAAAACCATAATACTTATTCTATAAAAGGTCTTCATTTTTTATTTTTTAAATTAGTTGCTTTATTAACACTTTAAACGTTCCTTTATACACTACTCCTTGAACTTTGATATCCTTAATACGATGCTAGTAAAAAATCATTGCAAACAATACTGATAGTTGTCTTGTTTTCATCTTTATAGATTTATTGCATCTTAAATTTATTCTTTAGCGAATATTCCTTCCTCATTAATATACTTTACAAGGTTATTTGCATATCGTGAAGCACCACTAGAAATAGAACTTGGATCTGTAACTTTAGATTCACCTTTCCATATCATTGTAGATGCTGCATCTGATCCTTCTTTTAGATCGAATATTGAACTTTGCAATACAAAATTTTGAGATTGTTCATAATATTCTGGAGTATATAAATAATTATATGTACCATAAATATAACTTCCTACATTATAATACCTAGGGTAATATATTCCTGACGATTGCACATATTGTGAAGAAATGTATGAATTGATCAATGAAGTGGTTATTACGGCATCTATTTTTAACTCTTTAAAAAGTACTTCTACACTTTCTTTGGTCCAATCGTCTTTAGTGGTGCTTGGCGGAAATAAGCTCACTCCTTTTATAAAATGTACATTAGGGTGTGTTTCTTTTAACCCTTCTATAACATCCTGCTCTAAACTCTGTCTAGCTTCCAAGTTTTTACTAATAGCAATAACTGCTACGTTCTTAAAAGTTCTAGGTGCATAATTATCTTTTTGCCATACAGCACTCATACTAGAGCCACAACTTTGAAGCCCAAATACTACTATCATTGCTATTATAATTTGTTTCATCTGTCTATTTTTATTTTTTAAATTAGTCCATGAGTCTCCAACTACACTAATAATGGTATTGATGGTGACAACTTAATTATTTATGGCTCATTTTATCCTAAATGTTAGTCATCAACTTCAATAATTTTTGTAATTCCAGCTATAATAAAACTTATACTAAATAGAATATACAACCTTATATAGGAGGCTAAAGGCGAGGCTATTAACCAAACTCCAATAATAATATAATTCCTCTATTAATGGCATATACCAGTGCTTAACTGATTTCCTGACGGTTTTAATTAAGTTTAACATGATTTTTATTTTGGTTAATAATTAATTAGATTTAATTTATTTAGCGACATGCTTAAAGAACTTTATAAAAGTTCATTATTAGTCCTTAATTGTATTTAGATCTATTTTAAGGACGATTTTTATAGCAATTTTGTTTTTTAAAAACAAAAAAAATCTTAATTAACTGACTATAAAACAATAACTAAATATATCATCCACTAATTTATTTTAAATCAATTTGTGAAAATGCAGAATTCTTAGAACGTTCCGATCTTCTCTTAGTTGTTCTGTAGGTATGATTGTGCTTAACAGCTTAGCACTCTCTTTAAACTCTTTTCTTGGAGTTAGAATATAATTATAAACAAAAATATGACTGAAAACTATTTACACAAAGGTTAATATCGTTAATAAAAGGGTTAATATCTAAACTTTAAATTAAAAATAAATATTTTTGAATTGATTTGGAGTATATGTAGTGTGCTTTTTAAAGTACTTGACAAAATTAGTAGATTCTTCAAAACCCATTTCATAGGCGAGCTTGGTACTTTTTATCTCAAAATTAATCAACTTTCGTTTTGCATTAAGTATTATGAAGGAATCTATAAATTGTTTTGTGGATTGATTAATAATCTCTTTACATATCAGGTTTAAATACTGATAGGTAATGTTCAACTTTTTAGCATAATAATTGGCATTTCTACTTATTTGATATTCCTTTTGTAATAGCTCTTCAAATTTTAAAAAATAAGACAATTTATTTGATTTACTTGAGTATAGTATATTGTATCCTTTTAGCTGTTCAATTTTAGAAAATATTATAATGTATAAAGAATCTATTATATGCTTTTGACTAAAACTTTCTTGATTATTAGTATGTTCTTGATATAAGGAATCAACATAATTTATTGTTTTTGTACTCTCTGGAATTTGAAAGGTTGAAGGATATAAATGAGGTGTAAACAAACAAACAAAAGCTTCCTTTGGCATTTTAACCAACTGCTCATTAAGATAATCTTTAGTATAAATAATGATATAACCTTTGAGGTTTTTATTAAATTTAAAAGCATTGACTTGCCCTTGTGCAAGATATACTAGAGTTCCTCTTTTTACTTTCTTCCATGAAAAGTCTATAAAGTGTTCTCCTTCTCCTTCAGTAAAAAAAATAAACAAATAAAAATTCAATATATGTGGTTTTTCTATTCTTAATCTACTTTCAAAAAAATCTTTTATCCTTAAAATTTCAATTCCTTTTAATTTAAAGGATTTTGATTTATATATTATTTCCGTCATATGTATAATGTATTAAATACTAAATTCAAATAATGAGTGCATCATTAGGTTAAAACTAGTTAATAAAACTTGATTAAAAAATTTGTAATCCTATAATTTCCATAACACCCATCTAACTTATTGATATTCAAAAAGTTTATAAAAGTATGCTCAGATTTACTAACATTGTTTTGATAATTTAATGACTCTTGTATGTCTTCAAGCAAAGTTGAACTTTTTTGTAACTTTAACAAGTGTTTGTGCAACAAGCAACTAGCCATACACCAAACATTGTAGCCAATATTGCAAAACCTAATAAAATGAAGAAAATAGCAACTATCTTATTATTATTACTGTGTACAAATTATATGTCTGCACAACAAAAACTTAATGTTATCCCATCTGTACAAGAATGGAATTATTTAGAAAAAACAATTCCTTTTAAAAATATAAGCATTAATTGGTCTAAAGAAACAACCGAAGATCAGATTATTTTTTTAGAGCGCTTCAAAAAGGAACTTGAAGCTATTGGAATTAAAATAGGCGTAACTACTGGAAAAAATACTCTTTCTCTATATTTTGATACTAAATTTAAAAAGTCAAGAGAAGAAAAGGATACTTATGAAATTCATTTCGATAAAAAGACGACTATTAAGATAAACTCCAATAATGCTTTACTATATGCTACAAGAACCATTTTACAACTGTGTTCGCAACCTGAATATAAAAATATCTTACCAAAAGGAATTATAAAAGATTATCCTTCCTATCAGAAAAGGATGATATTATTAGATGTTGCTCGTAAGTTTTTTACCCTCAAAGAAATAAAGGATTTTATAAAAATAATGGCTTGGGTCAAAATGAATGAGCTCCATTTACATTTAAGCGATAATTCTTGGGGTGGATATAGTGCTTATCGTTTAGAGAGTGATTTGTATCCAGAATTAACAGCAAAAGATGGGCATTATACTTGGGCTGAAATAAGAGAATTACAAGATTTTGCCGCTTCATACGGTATCATTATTACTCCAGAAATAGATGCTCCTGGCCATTCTTTAGCCTTTACCAATATAAGACCAGATCTTAAAAGCAAATGGCTTAGCCCTAACTACCTTGACATTACAAACCCCGACACTTATACTTTTATGGAGGAAATACTCAATGAAGTTATGCCTCATTTTGATGCGCCAGATTTTCATTTAGGTACGGATGAGTATCGTATTGGTAGAATAAAAAATGATACTTTGAAATACGAAATCGGAAATACCTTTAGAAAATACATCAATCATTTTAATAAAGTTGTTAAACATAATGGGAAAACAACTCGTATTTGGTCGGGATTTGAACATATGCCTGGAGACACCCAAATTGATTCAGATATTATTATAGATATGTGGGAAACAGGTGATGCAAAAGACAAATCGGATAGAGGTTATCAATTTATTAATTCTTCCCATTTTTATACGTACATAGTACCAGGAGCTCCTTACTATGGTGTTGATGATAAGTTTATTTACGAAGAATGGACACCTGAAATTTTTAGTGATAAAACAGTGCAAAACTTAACAAAGAACAGTGCTGGACTATTAGGAAGTAAAATGCATATTTGGAATGACTTTGGTCCTACTGGTTTCACTACTTCAGAAATTGCACGTCTTAGTCTTCCCTCAATACTGACTTTTTCCGAAAAAATGTGGGGAACAAAAGGGCATAATACTTTTACCGATTTTCAAAAGGAAATGCAAGCTCTTCTAAAAGTTCCTAACACACAAATATTAAATCGTTCTTCTTCAAAAGAAAAAACTGTTTTCCAAAGTAATAAAAAAATTAACCTTCAAAAAAATAGCGTAACAAAAATTGATGCTGATGCTAAATATCTAGAATATCCTTGGTCACTCGAAATAACTTTAAAAAGAGAACAAACTTCAGAAGATAAAGAACTCTTAATTTCTTCTGAAGATGCTGCAATTTACACGCAGCTTGAATTTGAATTTAAGAAGAAGAAGAAGAAGAAGAAGAAGTCAACAGTTAAAAAAGGATTTGCTATTGTAAGAGCTAATCAAACTAAAGGTAAGAATGCCTTAAGTTCTCATAGACCACAAGTTATTATTTTTGATTATCAAATACCAAAAAACAAAGAAGTAAACATCAAAATTCTAGGAGAAAAAGGAAAAACCAGTATGTATGTTAATGGTAAATTAATTGGAAGCGAGAACATACAAATGCTTTGTCCCTTGGAGCATATAGGCTCAAAAGAAAGTAAAGTATTTAAAGGAGTCATAAAACATTTGCTCGCTATGGAAATTCAAGAAAACTAAAAACTCGCTACAACAAGATGTGTATAATAATTGCTTCGGAATTTCCGCTGAGTAAATTCCTTAAATCTCGAAGTAATTTTTTCTGACTATGAGAGATGTTTTATACTTCCGCCTTCTATGTAAAAAAAGTATAATTTATTTTATGTTTTTTTAATTGAAATTGTATATTTGCCCACCGTAAAGACAAATTAAATTTATTTTTAAATAGTTCTTTTTGACTTTAGTGTACAATTAGGTGAACATATATAATTAAAAGTGTTTTAAAAGTTTGAAATACAAGGTGTTATAGAATTATAATTAATCCTGCCACCCCGACAATATTAATGCTAAGGGCTCTTAGCTCAGCTGGATAGAGCACCTCCCTTCTAAGGAGGCGGTCGAAGGTTCGAATCCTTCAGGGCTCACTTAAAGACTTATTGGAAACAGTAGGTCTTTTTTTGTTTTTATAAAGTTTTGTGGTGCTTCACAAGGCTTTTAAGTGGTCTACATAATAACTTGTTCTATTTAATAATTAAGTTAAGTATATCTTATGAGTCATACATTTAGGTGCACTATTTTAATTCTGGGTAAACATTTTTTAAATGATGAAACATTATCAAGTAAATAGAATGATATAAATATTCTTAGCCAATGTCTTTACTTCTAAATAGAGGTTGTATCTGAGTTATTAAGATGTAGTAAAATTACTGTAACACAATAATATTATGCTAAAATAATGATGAGAAAAGTTAATGAATAGTTTTTAAAGTTTTAGGAGTACCTGAAAGGTAGGTAGCTTATATTTATGTTAACTAAATAAGTTACCTATCATTAATCGATAAAATATTAACTATTGTTTTATAACACTCCCTTTCATTGAATAAAGAGTAGCAAGAATTTCATTCCTAGAACCTCTGTCAACTTTATGGGTATCTAAAACAAATAAAATATCATCAATAGCATGTAAAAAATCAGCTTCGGATAAATTCATTCCTCTGTGAGCAGTAGGCATGTCTCTTCCTTTGTATTCCTCTTTACCACCAGTTCCTGAAGATAAGAAGTCCTTAACATGTTGTTTAAATTGATTAAAATATTCTGGGTTTTCTTTAAGCGGAATAAAATAATGTTTTATGTTTTCATTTTTAATATGTTGCTCAACAATATCGTCTACAATTGCTGATATACCTTCTGCACCTCCTAATTTTTCATAGATGGTCTTTTCTACTATTTCTTTAGGTTCTTCTTTTATCGTAATTACTTCCTCTTTTTTAACTTCTTTATTACAAGAAAATAATACAAACATCAATGCAATTAATAATAAGTTGTTAGTTCTCATTTGTCTATGTTTTAGATTTGTATACTTAAGTTATGGTATGTTATTAATAAGTTTAATATGTGAAGGTATTTGTAAGTTAGTGAAAATTAGATAAATAGACAAATTTTTAAAAAGTGTGTAGTTTAGTGATTTTATTTAGAAGTTTGATTTTTAATTTAAAAGGATTTCAAGTATTGTAGAATGAGAAAAGAAGCTAATATATCATATTCTAGAAAATATTTTCAACCACTGTTGTGTATTTAAATGCGTTTATTTCGGTTTTTTATTTCAAGTAAATTGGGAAAACAGGACTAAGTGATGGAGAAACTATAGTGATATAACGATTATATCTTCCATAAATGTACATCTTAGGCAGCTGATAATGCTTATGTAATAGGAACATTATGGTATGTTATCAATAATTTTTAATGCTGTGAATTTATCTGGAATAACAAATACCAGGTTTCAAATGGATTTAAGTGTAGATAGTGTTTCTTATGAACTTACATATGATAATGTATTGTAAAATTCAAGGTAGTGTAGCTTCAAATACGACTAAGGTTTCAATGTATTGGTCATCGATTTTTTCATAGGATCCAGGGATTTTCTCAATATTATCCATGAATACTTCGTCTTCAAAATAGTAGTCTCGAAATGGACCTTTTTGTTCTCCAATAATCTTTACCTCCATGCCCCATTCTTGCATTAGGATTGTACTTCTTTTTATGTCTGCCATACTCGATTGTATAAAAATTAATTTCCCACCTTGTTTTACAAGTTTGTGTGCATCGTTTATCAAGGTATCTATAAAATATCGGTAATAGCGTTTACCTGATTTTGCAAATGGTGGGTTTGTAATTAGTACATCAAATGGACCTTTGTTAATGTAGGTCCAGTCAGCTACAATATATTCAACGGGAAGATTAATATTATTTTTTAATAGATTATGACGTGTGTTGTTGAGTATGTCCTGACTGATTTCTGTTACGGTCAGTTTTTTTGGATTTTGTTGAGAAATGAGAATTGTATGATTACCAGATCCACTACCCAACTCCAATACTTCTTTATCTTTAAGGTCTAAATTAAGAATCATATTACCTAAGTGCATTCCATGAGGAGTAGGGTTCCACACACCTTCTGGTACGTCAAGTTCTAAGGTTATTTCTCCAAAATTTAATGTAAGTTCTTGAGGGTAAAGATTATTTCCTGTATACATGTGGTTTGATTATGATTGTTAATGTAATTTTAATGTGTAAATAAGATATCTATTATTTAAGGTACAGCTCGATCTTTTGAATAATTCAATATTTCTCCTTCTGATTTAGCAATAAGGATAGAGCCACAGCTATCACTCCAAACGTTTACAGCTGTTCTGAACATATCCAAAATTCTATCAACGGCTAGTATCAAACCTATTCCTTCAAGTGGTAAGCCTACAGCGGTTAATACTACAGAAATCATAACGAGTCCAGCCATTGGAATACCAGCAGCTCCAATAGAAGCCAGTAATGATGTGGCTACTACAATAATTTGCTCTACAAAACTTAATTCAATTCCGTAGGCTTGTGCAATAAATATTGCGGCTATACATTCATAAAGCGCTGTACCGTCCATGTTTATTGTTGCTCCCAGTGGAAGTACAAAGCTGGTTACTTTATTGGAAACACCTGCTTTGTTTTCGATGGCATCCATGGTTAATGGTAGTGTAGCTGAAGAGGAAGAGGTGGAAAAAGCAGTTAGTAAAGGGATTGACATGGATTTTAAATGTAATGCTGGGTTTACTTTGCCGAAAAACTTTAAAATTAAAGGAAGGACAAGCGAAGAGTGTATTATTAGTGCAGCAAGAACTGTGATCATGTATAATCCTAATCGCTTTGAAATTCCGATTAATGCTTCGGGGTCTCCCGATTGTTCTGCTACAGTTACCGCAACAATTCCTAAAACCCCTAATGGAGTGAATTTGATAATGAGTGTTGTGATTTTCATCATCAATTCAAAACCGGCATTTACACCAGTGAGTAAAAAAGTTTTATGTTTTTCATTCAATCTAGTAATAAAAAAACCCATCAATAGAGCAAAGAAAATAACGGATAACATTTGATTATTTACAAGTGCTTCAAAAATATTTTCAGGAATTATGTTAATTAAGGTATCACCAAATGATTCTGTAGCAATACTCAAACCTTTAACTTCTTGCACCAAGCCTAAATCAGCACCAACACCAGGTTGAATAAAATTAACCATAAATATACCGGTAGTAATTGCTAATACACTTGTAAGTAAGTAATAAGAGATGGTCTTTAAACCTAGTTTACCTAAATTTCCACTACTTCCGATGTTGGCTACTCCTGAGGCTATTGAAGTTAGAATCAATGGAGCCACAACCATTTTTAAACTTTTCATAAATAAATCTCCCATCCAGGAAACATATTTTACATACTCTGCTAAAAATAATCCATATGCTATGGCTAAAATAATAGCAATAAGTATTTGCCAATGAAGTTCAATTTTTTTCATATGTATACAAATAAGTGTGTTATAATGATATAGGCTTAATATAAATAGAATTGAAAAGTATTGGGGGAACTCGTCGGTTATACATTAACTAAGGTAGTCATTTTATGAGGATTAAGAATAATTTAAAGGGAATAGGTTTTTTTGAAAAGCGAAAGTATTAATGGTGTAGTTAAGTTGTTAAAAGGGGAGGAATGTAAATGTTATGGGAGTGAAGTTAGTATTTAATGCTTTTATAGAGGTGTAAAGTGGAAAAAAAATAAAGCAACGTTTTAAGAAAAAACGTTGCTTTTATAGTTTAATTATTAACCCCTTAATTATAAACCATGAAGCAAATATATAAAATCTATTGGAATGGTAGGCTTTTAATCTGCTTTTTTAACAAAAAAAAGGGAATAATATAAATAAGTGTTTTAGAATGATGATTATAACATGACTGAGTAAGTAGTTAATTCAACTATTTGAGTAAATATAAAACACAAAACATGTTAAATAAATAAAGCAACGTTTTAAGAAAAAACGTTGCTTTTGTAGTTTAATTATTAACCCCTTAATTATAAACCATGAAGCAAATATATAAAATCTATTGGATTGGTAGGCTTTAAATTTATTTTTTTTCTTTTTTAACTTTTCAAATGTTTGATAAGAGGTCAATTAAATGTTAAAATCTCTTAAAGTTTGATATTAAACAATTTATTAATATACATTTGTACCTACAATTGTTGTTTGTACATGAATAAATTATCAGATATACTAAAAAGTAATGCTTCTTTACCATTAGCAAAAGAAGTGATTTTAAATGTTTTATGTACAAATAACTATATTTCAGAAAAATACACGCTATTTTTTAAGAAGTTTGAAATTACTGGCCCGCAATATAATGTGTTGCGAATATTACGGGGACAAAAAGGAGTGCCTGCAAATTTATCAACCATACAAGAGCGCATGGTGCATAAAAATAGTAATGCTGGAAGATTAGTAGATAAGCTCATGACAAAAGAACTGGTGGAACGTTGTGTGTGTGCTAAAAACAGGAGAAAAATTGAAATTTCAATTACTAAAAAAGGCTTGGCAAAGCTGAATGAAATTGATCCTGAAATGGATAGTTTGGAAAAGGAAGGCTTAAAAAGCCTATCGGATGAAGAGGCCGTTACTTTAAATGAATTATTAGAAAAATTAAGAATATAAAAATAAACAATTAATTAAATAACTATGAAAATGAATAACACATTTAAAATCGGAATGGTAGCAATAATAGCATTTGTATCATTTGCATTTACATCATTAATCACTAAAGAAGTTAAAATAAGTGAAAGTACAGTAAATTGGAAAGGGTATAAAGTTACTGGAGAACATTCTGGAACAATACAATTGAAAGAAGGTACATTAACTTTCGAAGGAGATAAATTAACCGGTGGTCAAATAGTTATTGATATGGAGTCAATAAAAGTTACTGATATGGAAGGTGAATATGCTGATAAATTAGCTGGTCATTTAAAAGCAGATGATTTTTTTGGAACAAAGAAGTTTCCAACAGCTACATTAAAATTTACAAAGTTGAGTGGTCACGGAGCACATTACCATGTAACTGCTGATATGACTATTAAAGGTATTACTAGTCCTGTTAATTTTGAAATGCAAGTTGCTGCTAATTCAGCAACAGCTAAGTTAAAAATTGATAGAACTAAATACGGAATTAAGTATGGTTCAGCTAGTTTCTTTGACAATTTACAAGACAAAGCAATATCCGATGAATTTGATATTGATGTAGCTATTAAGTTTTAATTCACTTGTGGAGTTAATTTCTTTCTGCTCGACTTGAATGAAAAAAGATATTGATAATTTAGATGTCATAAGATTGTTCTGAGAAAGTTGATTAGGGAATATATAGTAAAAAAAAGGGTTGTCTTAAAAGGCAACCCTTTTTTTATGAATGGATTTTAACTTCGTATAAGGATTAATATCCTTTAGATTAGTTTGTGTAAAAAAAGATATTGATTAAAAAGAGTATATTGTAAAGGATTTTTTTGAATATGAAATATAGCTTAATCTTATTAACTGTACTTATGTCTTGTGTATCAAAAGACAATAAAAACTCTGTGAATTCAGAGGAGTTGCTTCAAGATACATTAGAAGTTGATAAAGAAGAAAAAATTGATTCTTTGGGATATTATGATACAGATGAAAAGATAGTTTCTTTTATCTACTATTCTGCCGATGAACGTGCTCGTTTTCATGATTCCACTTTTGTGGCGTTAAAAAAAATCGATTCTACTTTTTATTACGATTTAAGATATGCTACAGATAATAATTTTTTAAAAGAAAAGGTATATGATTGTGCCGATTGTTTTGTGCGTTATAAAACAGCTAAAAAACTAATTATAGCGAATGATTCCTTTAAAAAAATAGGCTTCAGAATTAAGTTCTTTGACTGTTATAGACCTTTAGCAATTCAAAAAAAAATGTGGGAAATATATCCTGATAAACGCTATGTTGCAAATCCTGCTAAAGGATCGAACCATAACAGAGGGTCGGCAATTGATATTACTTTGGTCAACAATTTAGGGAGTGAGCTTGCTATGGGGACAGAGTTTGATTTTTTTGGTAGAAAAGCACATCATGCCTATCAAAACTTACCCAAACAAGTACTAGAAAATAGAAAGTTGCTAAAATCTGTAATGGAAGCAAACGGATTCTGGAGTATTACTTCCGAATGGTGGCATTATAATTTAGAAAAATCGTATCAATACAAAGTATCCGACTTCAAAACAGAATGTGATGATCAATAGTTTTTTATTTTTACCTACAACTTTTAATTAGCTCTTATAAAATCAGTAATTAAAAAGGATAGTAGTTTTCCTGTTTGGTTAGCAGTATTATTTTCTAATATAGGAGCAGCTTCGCATAAGTGTATATAGGCTACTTTTTTTGATTTTCCAATAAACGATACAAATTGTCGTGTTTCATTAACACTAAATCCTGAAGGAGTCATAGCACTACTTGGGGTGTTTTGAATGGCGTCCAAGTCTATTTCGAGTCCAAACTTATCTTTTTTAATAAAGTTTAAAGCGTACTGCATTTCGTTTTCTAAAGAGGTTTCTTTTCTAATAGAGATAGCTTCAAAGGTATTGTAATTAATATGTCTGTTATGAGCACTTAATTCTTCTAAAATAGCCTTAGAAGTATAGTTTTCATGAATCCCAAAAATAAAGTAGTTGTTTAAAAAACCTTCTTGAAAAGCATAGGAAAATCCGTTACCAGAATGCCTTCCTTCTAAAGATCTAAAATCAGTATGTGCATCAAAATTAATTACATTAACAGGTTTGTTTAGGGCAAGTGATGTTCCTTTTATATTACCGTAGGCATTATTATGACCTCCACCAATTACAATTGGAATTTTACCAGCTGAAACAATTTTAAAAATAAGATTGGTTACCTCCTCATCAATTTCACTAACTAAGTTATATAGCTTTTTTAAATCATCAGTATTATTGATGTTTAACTGTTTGGCAGCTTCCATTTTTTCTGGAAATTCTAAACAACCTAGAATCAATATTTTTTTCCCTTTATTTAAAGGAGAGTTTTGAGTATTTAATAAACTAGATAAAGTGCTTTCCCAAGCGGTTTCTGTACCTTGATTTCCTTTATTCGCTTTTACGCCAATAGATTCCTTAATTCCAAATAAAACATATTTAGCCTTGGAGTTTAAAAGTTCAGCTTCAAAATCATTTGGATTTGTGATAAAGGCTACCTTTTCCCCAAATTTCTTTTCTCCTTTTCTTTTGTTTACAAATGCAAGAATGTCCTCTTGGCTATATGTGTTTAAACTTTTCATATAAAAAAAATGTATCTCTATACGAAAGTACTGCTATTTTTTTTTGATTGTGAATCTTTTTAGTAGATTTAGCAATATAAATTTTAAACTTAAAAAATGGCTACAGAAAATAAGAATGTTGGATTGAAAATTACACTTGGAATATTGGCTATTTTGTTAATTGGAGCATCAACATTATTTTTTTTAAAGAATAATGAATTGAATGAAACAAAAACTGAATTGGAAGCGGAAAGAACTGAGTTGAAATCTGAATTAGCAGATGTTAGAAATAATTTAACTGAGATGATTCAGAAAAATAATGGGTTGGACGATAGGCTTATGCAAAAGAGGGATAGTTTAGACCTTATTATAAATGACCTTAATGCCTCTAAGGCAACCGTTGCCCAACTGTCAAAATTTAAAAATCAATCTTATAGGTTAAAAAAAGAAGTAAAAAAACTATATGCTCAAATCGACAAATTAAAATCGGAGAATGTTTTTTTATCAAAAGAAAAAGATACTCTTAAAGGACAATTGGAATCTCAACATGAATTATCGGATTCGTTAACTACTCAAGTGACTGATGCACAAAAGATAATTGAATCGGCTTCTGAATTGTCAATAGCTGCATTAAAAGGAGGAGCAGTAATTGAAAAATCTTCAGGAAAGCAAATACCTACTACCAAAGCGAGAAGAGCAGACAAAGTGAAAATATGTTTTTCAGTAGCTGAAAACAGAATTGCTGAAAAAGGAGACAAATTGTTATTTGTGCAGGTATTGGATGCAAACAATAATGTATTAGGAGAAAATACTGTTGTAGCATTTGATGATAAAACATTAAACTATAGTTTTAAAACAGAATTTAACTATATCAATAAAGCATTGGATATTTGTGAGTTTTTAACGGCTCCTAAAAAAGGATTTGACAAAGGAAACTATTTTGTAAATGTTTTTAGCGGAAGTGATATGATATCAAATACCTCATTTGTATTGGAATAATTTCTTGGTAAACTGTATTTCAAAACAGCTCATTAAATCAAATGATTTAATGAGCTGTTTTTAGTTTAAGTAAAATCTACTTTGTAAGTGGGTGGGAAAATATAATAATTGTAGTTTTGGTATCTATGCAAAGGAGATATTACATTATAAGAATTCAGTATTTAGGATTTCGATTTCACGGATGGCAAAAACAGCCAGATGTAAATACAGTTCAGCGGATGGTTGATAGAACTTTGGCTTATATATTAGAGCATAAAAAATTTAAAACCTTAGCAGCTGGTCGTACGGATGCAAAAGTGTCTGTTAATGAAACATATATTGAATTGTTTTTGGACGAAGGAAAACTTGATTTAGAAGAATTTCTGCCTTTGTTTAATTTGAATCTTCCACAGGATATTAAAGCCTTAGGAATAGAAGAAACTAATGCGAAGTTTAATATCATCAATCATGCAAAGGAAAAAGAGTATTTATATATATTTACATTCGGTGAAAAAATTCATCCCTTTGCTGCTCCATTTATGGTTGCTTTCCCTGAAGTTTTAAATATTTCGCAAATGCAGGAAGCCGCTACGCTTTTTGTTGGAACACATGATTTTAGAAACTATACGTATAAACCTACCCCAACAACGATTACTGTTGGAACTATTAGCACTTGTGAATTAGTAGAGAACACTGTGTATGAAGCTAATTTTTTCCCAAAGAAAAGTTATATATTAAGAGTAGTAGGAAAAGGTTTTAAACGAAACCAGATACGTATCATGATGGCAAGATTGGTGCAATTAGGTAAAGGAGAGTATGATTTGGATCTCTTGAAAAAATCACTTTCTACTCCTGAAGAAATAATACCAATAACTTATATTGCTCCAGCTTCAGGTTTAATTTTGCAATCGGTTGATTTTGAATAGAGAAAGACTAATTTACAATGAATTTGATGTTCAATCATACATTCATTTTTTACATAACATTATTTAATACCCGAATAGTATAATCAATAGAATAGTTTTTATTACTTTTGAACTCATAAAAATGAACAATTATGTATAATTTACTAAAAGGTAAAAGAGGAATTATATTCGGAGCTTTAGATGAAAATTCTATTGCTTGGAAAACTGCAGAAAGAGTACATGCTGAAGGTGGTACTTTTGTATTGACTAATGCTCCTATCGCTATGCGTATGGGAAGCATCAATGAACTTGCAGAAAAAACGGGTTCTCAAATTATTCCTGCGGATGCTACTAATTTAGAAGATTTAGAGAATCTTGTGACAAAAGCACAAGAAATTTTAGGTGGAAAATTAGATTTCGTATTGCATTCAATCGGAATGTCTATTAATGTTCGTAAAAAGCGTCATTATACTGATCAAAATTATGATTTCACGCATAAAGGTTGGGATGTTTCAGCAGTTTCTTTTCACAAAGTAATGCAAACATTATACAAGCAAGATGCTATGAATGAATGGGGAAGTATTGTTGCATTAACCTATATGGCTGCACAACGTTCTTTTCCTGATTATAATGATATGGCTGATAACAAAGCATATTTAGAGTCAATAGCGCGTAGTTTTGGATATTTCTTCGGAACTGATAAAAATGTACGTGTAAATACAATTTCTCAATCGCCAACACCTACAACTGCAGGGGCTGGTGTTAAAGGATTTGATGGATTTATTGCTTATGCAGAAAAAATGTCTCCTTTAGGAAACGCTACTGCTCAAGATTGTGCTGATTATACGGTAAGTTTATTCTCTGATTTAACAAAGAGAGTAACTATGCAAAACTTATTTCATGATGGAGGATTCTCTAACGTAGGAGTAAGTAATCAAGTAATGGAAAAATTCATGGAAGAATAATAAATTCTTTCTTTATATGTTCAACGGGAATTGGTTTTTAGAAATCAATTCCCGTTTTTTGTTTAGATTAAAATTTATAGTGAATGAAAAGTATAGCAGTGTTTTGTGGAGCAAGTATGAGTAATGATCCTGTAATAAATAAGCAGGCATATGACTTTGGAAAAGTTTTAGCGGAACAAAAGTTACAATTGATTTATGGTGGAGCAAAAGTAGGGGTTATGGGAGAAGTAGCTTCTGGAGTACTTGAAAATAATGGAGAAGTAATTGGTGTAATTCCTGATTTTTTAACTTCTAAAGAAGTTGTACATACCGATTTAAGTAAACTAATTATTACGGAAACTATGCATGAACGTAAACTCAAAATGCATGAATTATCCGATGGTATTGTAGCGCTTCCTGGAGGTTTTGGTACTTTGGAAGAATTGTTTGAAATGCTTACTTGGGCACAATTAGGATTGCATAAAAAGCCAATAGGAATATTGAATATCAATGGGTTTTATGATGATTTATTACATTTTATTGAGACCATGATTCATAAAGGGCTCTTAAACCTAAATCAAAAAAGATTGTTGTTAGTTGCTAATACTGCAGAAGAATTATTAGGGAAAATGAGGATGTTCCAACCACTTCCAGTACCAAAATGGATGAATAAAAATCAAACCTAGTAGATTTTAGGTATAGGAATGTCAATTGTTGATTAAAAAAGTTTGTTTGTAACACTGAGCTTGTCAAAGTGATTAAAATAAGGTCAATTCATTCTCTTTTGGATCGTCAGGAAAACTAGGGATTATTAAATCATACCCCAATTCATTATTAAACTTTTCAATAAAGTATTTTGACAATAGCGGTGATTCGGTTTCGAGGTTTTGATGCACAAAAAAGTACAAGTTTTCTAACCCGTTTTCAATCCATACTTTAATTTGGTCAAACCAATCGTCTAAACGAGTATAGTCACTTTCATGGTTTGCGCCATTGTACCTTATGAAGACATCTTTGTTTGTTAATTTCATGTGTAATAAATCACGTCTTCCAGCAGTATCTACAATAATATTAGAAATATTATTTTCTTCAAATAGTGCGTATAATTCATTGGCTACAATAGTATCATTATACCAATCAGTATGGCGTAACTCAACAGCAAGCGGAAAACCTTTTGGCCATTGTTGAATAAAATTTGCTAAAGCATCAAATTTATTAGGAGCAAAAGTTGGATGCATTTGCAAGAAAATTGTTCCTAGTTTTTCTTGTAGATGAGAAACACTATCGAGATATCCATTAAGTTCAGCTTCACAGTTTTGTAAACGGTTAAACTGGCTAATACTTTGATTTATTTTAGGAAAAAAATTAAAATTTGCTGGCGTTTTTTGATACCATTTTTCAACAGTAGCAATAGGAAAAGTTCTGTAAAAAGTAGCATTAAGTTCTATGCTATTAAATTGTGTAGCATAATAAGTCAGTTCGTCCTTAGTGCCTCTAGGATAAAACCCTTTTAAATCTTGTTTACTCCATTTAGCACAACCTACATACACATTACAATTATCAGCTTGCTTTTTACCTAATA
>Ga0209291_1000083_pt1 | contig 92776 bp, 77 predicted proteins | sample GOMGulsemesocosm_FD_184633 | JGI IMG/M metagenome (GOLD analysis project Ga0209291, IMG submission 184633) | Methane-oxidizing microbial communities from mesocosms in the Gulf of Mexico - GOM9B Gulf of Mexico (SPAdes) (version 2) | ecosystem: Environmental > Aquatic > Marine > Cold seeps... | reverse complement strand
AGGAGAAATGGCAGAGTGGTCGAATGCGGCAGTCTTGAAAACTGTTGACTGTTACAGGTCCGGGGGTTCGAATCCCTCTTTCTCCGCAAAAGGAAACCGAAAGTGAAAGCTTTCGGTTTTTTTATGTACTAAAGCGTAGAAAACGCAGTTTTTTTAATTATATATATATTAAATATTAAAGTTATAATGCGAAATTCCTTCTGAATAATAGATATTAATTTCCGTTTTTTATCTAATGATACCTCAAATGCAACATTTATATTGGGTTTTGCGCTGATTTATGTGGTAGTTTTTTTTATTCTATAATGAGTTTTAATTATAATTGAGCTAAATATATAATATTACCTATTTCTTTATATTACTTTTCCTACTTCATAATCCGTTTTGGTATAATAATTGACTATTACTATTTATTCAAAATAACCGATATATGGATAACAAAACTTTAATACAAAAACTAATGCTGGATATCCTTGCTTCAGATAACATCGATGATAAAAGAGCTATTCGTAATCAAGTAGTTGAGTTATTTAAGGAAGCAAAACTAGTACAGCATACTCCAGTAGTAATTCGGTTAAATACGTCACTAGAACTCAAAGAAAAGATTGATAACTATATCACTCATGACAATACGTCAACTAGAGATGATTTAAAAAACATGTATACGTTTGTTAGTCAATTATTGTGTAATGATGTAAAGGTAGCTGTATAAAACGTCAGTAATGGTGACTGAGTTTGTTAATGTTATATACACATTGAGAGAGACTTTCTATAAATATATTTTATAACTAGTTGGGTTTAAAGGTTTTAAATATTATTTTTTTGATTAACTTAGTACAAAGATTTAGCAATGAAATTAGCTAAGGATTACAAAAGAAGTTAGGTTGTTTAAACTGAATACAGTAATGCTATAAGGCATTTTTGAACTGTATAGTAATTGAGATAGTAGTTAACTATGCGTGTAATTTCAATATTATTTTTAAGTGTGTTAATAGTTGGTTGTTCTACTGTTAGGTTAGTTGATACATGGGAAAATCCTCATATAGGTGTTTATCATCCTACTAAGATTTTAGTGGTGGGAATGACTTCTAACAAAGACGCTAGGATTCAATATGAAAAAAAAATAAAAGAAGAGTATTTGTTAAGAGGAGTTGATGCAGTAATGAGTTTAACATTATTTGAAGAATCATTTAACTCTACAAAAAAAACAGTGGCTGAATTAAAAAAATTGGAAGATGAGTTATTAGCATTAAATTTTGATGGGGTACTATTTTCAAAAATTGATAGAATAGAGAATAGAGTTAGTTTCTCCGCAGCCTATATAAATATTGAAAATATGTACAGAAGTTTTTCTGAAGATTATTATAAACATCAACCTATTTCTAATGAAGATTATTATCCGGAGGAATATAGGGTTTATCACACAGAAACCTCATTGTATTGTATTTGTCCTACAAATGATCGTAAATTAATATGGAAGGGGTATATAGATATAGTAAAACCAAATTCATTAGAAACTAGTGTAGGTAATTATATTAAGCTTGTATTGTCAACTTTGGAAAAGAATAAATTGATACCTAAAAAGAAAGGAATTCTTAAAGATGATAATCATTAAGTTTTTTATTTTTTATTCTGAATAGCTAATAACTGATCAGCAGCATCAAAAGGGGATATGATACCTTCTTTTACCTTTTGAGTTAAGGCAATTAATTGAGTAGCAATTTCCGGGTTGTTATAAAAGTTTTCCTTTAGTTGCTCTTCGATAGTTTGTACTAGCCAGAAAGTATTTTGTTCTTGTCTTCTTTTTTGGAATGAGTCATTATTGTTTACTAGGGTTAAGTATTTAGTAATTATTTCCCAAACGCCATTAATGTTATCTTTTTTAATTGCGCTGCAAGTAGTAACTTTAGGAGTCCATCCGTTTTCTTTGTGCGGGTACATTTGTAAGGCACGTTTAAATTCTGTTTTAGCTAATTGAGCGCGTCGTAAATTATCGCCATCGGCTTTATTAATGACTATAGAGTCAGCCATTTCAATAATACCGCGTTTAATTCCTTGTAATTGATCACCAGCTCCAGCTAGTTTCAGTAATAGGAAAAAATCTACCATAGAGTGCACTACGGTTTCACTTTGTCCAACACCAACGGTTTCAATAATAATAGTGTCAAAGCCTGCAGCTTCACAAAGCATAATTGTTTCTCGAGTTTTACGAGCAACTCCTCCTAATGAATTACCCGAAGGACTAGGACGGATGAACGCATTATCATCACGTACTAATTCTTCCATTCGGGTTTTATCACCGAGGATACTTCCTTTGGTAACGGAACTACTGGGGTCAACTGCTAGAACAGCTACTTTTTTTCCTAAGGAAGTTAAATACAGTCCAAAAGCTTCTATAAAGGTGCTTTTACCTACTCCAGGAACACCAGTTATTCCTAATCGAATAGAGTTGTTTTTTGTTTCTAAGCATTGTTGAAGTATAGCATTGGCTTTTAATTTGTGCTTTGTATTAGTGCTTTCAATTAAGGTTATAGCTTTACTTAAAAATACGCGATTTCCTTTTTTAATTTCGGAAACATATTTTGCTATAGTAATTTCTTTTTTACGAAGATAGCCATCTGCATTGATCATTTTAGGTTGTTCAACGCCATCGTTTTCCGTTAATGCAGATTTTGTTTTTTTTGTATTCAATTGTTTGTTGTAATATAAAGTAAAGGTACAATGTTTATTGATTTGTATTAAATATTTTTTAGTAATTGTTATTAAACTAAAATGATAAATTAAATGCAAATTAAGTTTTGTCTCTTAGTATTTTAAAAAGCTAGTAATATCAATCTCCTCTTTTGGCTAAAGAGTTGACGATACCTAAAAGTAAAATTGGGGTATGTAAATAAGGAGTGATTTTAGAATATATCTATTTATAAAACACAAAATTCTTTTTTAAGATTATTATACTTAAATATATGATAGATTGCGATTAAATTTTATTTTTGGAAATAAAATTTAAAGAATGATTTTTAATTCGATAGAATTTGCATTATTTCTTCCACTAGTGTTTTTGTTATATTGGTTTGTATTTAAAAACCGTAATCAACAAAATATACTATTGTTAATTGCTAGCTATGTTTTTTACGGTTGGTGGGATTGGAGATTTTTATTATTAATATTTTTTAGTTCCTTTTTAGATTTTATGTTATCAAAAAAGATAGGGGAGGCTAATAATAAGAACACTCGTAAGTTGCTTTTATTTAGTAGTTTGCTTTTTAATTTAGGAGTATTGTTTTATTTTAAATACTGTAATTTTTTCATAGATAGTTTTGTAAATGCCTTCACTTTTTTCGGGAATGAAATATCAAGTAATTATATAGATATTATTCTGCCTGTGGGTATAAGTTTTTATACTTTTCAGACACTCAGTTATACTATAGACGTTTATAGAGGAAGGTTATCTCCGACAAATGACGTTATTTCCTTTTTTGCATTCGTTAGTTTTTTTCCACAATTGGTTGCTGGGCCGATAGAACGTGCTACAAATTTACTTCCTCAGTTTTTAAAAGAAAGAAACTTTCAGAAGAAACTAGCAAACTCAGGGATAAAGCTTATTATTTGGGGTTTATTTAAAAAAATTGTTGTAGCCGATAATACTGGTATTTTAGTTGATTTAGTATATGATAATTTTGAAACTCAAAATCAAATAGCACTAATTTTGGGGGCGGTATTATTTTCGTTCCAAATTTATTGTGATTTTTCTGGTTATTCTGATATCGCCATTGGAACAGCAAGATTGTTTGGTTTTAACCTAATGACTAATTTCAGTTTTCCATATTTTTCCAGAGATATCGCCGAGTTTTGGAGGCGCTGGCACATATCATTATCAACATGGTTTAGAGACTATGTATATATCCCTTTAGGAGGAAGTAAAGAGTTTAAAATCAGAAATGTCTTTATTGTTTTTCTAGTTAGTGGATTTTGGCATGGGGCAAATTGGACTTTTATTTTATGGGGTCTTGTGCATGCATTATTATTTATACCGTTATTTATTACGGGTCACTATTTGAAGAATAAGTACAATAAAAATAAAGAGTTAATGGGGTTAAAGTTTTTTGTGTCAACAGTAATTACGTTTGCAATGGTGACTTTAGCTTGGATATTTTTTAGAGCAGAGAATATAACACAAGCATTTACATTTATTAAGCATTTGTTTATCAATAACCTTAGCGGTAATATTTTGTTTTCGTCTAATAAATACGTGCTAATTTTACTAATTTCTATTTTTAGTATTTTAGTTTTACTATTTATTGAGGCTTCATTTTATAAAAAAAATAAAACAGAAGTAACATTAAATTCAAAGGGTTTATTGTTTTTAATATTAATGATTACATTTTTGGGTGCATTTAAAAATCATTCAGAATTCATTTATTTTCAATTTTAATGAGAGGATTTGTTTTAAAATTACTAAAATATTCATTATTAGCAGTATTGCTAATTAATGTAGTTGCATTTTTAAGTTTGTTTTGTTTGAGTAAATCAGAATTTTATAAACCTTCTTATTTAATTAATCATTTTGAAGAAAACACTCAATTTGATTATATCGTATTGGGCTCAAGTAGGGGCTTAACTACGATTAATACCAAGAAAATTGATAACGATTTAGGGACTAGTGGCGTGAATTTGTCGATAGATGATACTGGGTTGCCTACTCATAGATTAATGTTAGAACATTTTTATAATAATAATTTCAAAACAAAAAAAGTAATCTTAACACTAGATAGAGGTTCCTTTAAAAAAGGTGAAATTAAGATTAATGATAATGATTATAGATTTTTGCCATTTATCTCAAATGATTATGTTCATGACTATTGTTTAAAATATGAAAAAGGGATAATTAAAAAACTAAGTTATTCAAAGTACTTTCCTTTTTTAGGGTTGTCATTTTATAATGCCGAGTTATTTTTTCCATCAATAATAACAGTTTTTGATACGAAAAGGCGTAATAGATTTGATGATTATGGAAATTATCAATATCCTGCTGGAAGTAAACTTAATTCTGATATGAAGTTGATTACCGATGAAGTTGAAATAACTAATCCCATGGTGATAGAGCTTAAAAGATTGTGTGAAGAAAATAACAGTGAATTAATGTTATATATAGCTCCAATTTATAAAACGAAACTTATTATTAAGAATGATATAGGTATTAAGATTATTAATCATGTAAATATAGTTGAATCATCAGATGATTTTTACGATCATATACATGTAAACCAAGAAGGGAGAGAAATAGCGACTAAAGCTTTAATAGATGTTATAAATTAAATATACTGTCGCTGATTCTTAAAATAAAAAAGTCCTGTTCTAATTTTTAGAACAGGACTTTTTTATGAAATAATAGTATTTAAACTAAAACATATTCTCCTCTTTGGATTAAAGGTTCTGCTTTTTTATATTTCATTGTTTCTGTTTTTCCACTCATTACATGTTTTACAGTAACTGTGTCATTTCTTCCAATTTTTGGGGCATCACGAACTATTGTTTCTGTAATTTGTCTTTCTTGTGGTTGACCAGCGTTTGCACCTGCAGCTCTGTTTTGAGCAGCACGTTCATCACTATTTAAAACTTCCTCTTTACTTGTAGTATAGTCTTCTTTCTGAGCTATCTGTTTTGCTTCACTAATATCTTCTTGCATTGGAAGCTCTCCTTTAAATAAGAATGAAATAATATCCTTATTCATGTCAGCTACCATGTTTCTGAACAAGCTAAAACTTTCTTCTTTGTAAATTAATAAAGGATCTTTTTGTTCGTGAACAGCTAATTGTACTGACTGTTTTAACTCATCCATTTTACGTAAATGAGTTTTCCAAGCATCATCAATAATGGCTAAAGTAATGTTCTTTTCAAAATCGGTTACTAAAGATTTTCCTTCAGTATTATATGCTTTTTCAAGATCGGTAGCAACATTTAATGTTTTTACACCATCAGTAAAAGGGACTAAAATACGTTCAAATTTATTACCTGGAGTTTCGTATACATTTTTGATTACAGGGAAAGCAGTTTCTGCAGAACGAGCTGTTTTACTTTGATAATGCTCCAATACAGCTGTATAAACTTTACCAGAAATATCTTGGATACTATCTTGTTTGAATTCTTCCTCTGTAATTGGAGAACTTGTTGAGAAATATCTGATTAACTCAAATTCAAAGTTTTTAAAGTTATCGCCAGTTTTATTACTTGCAGTAATTACTTCTGCAGTATCGTAAATCATGTCAGCAATATCAATATTTAAACGCTCACCATATAATGCATTTTTACGTCGTTTGTAAACTACATTACGTTGTTTGTTCATTACATCATCATACTCTAATAAACGCTTACGTGTACCAAAGTTATTTTCTTCTACTTTTTTCTGAGCACGTTCAATTGATTTAGAAATCATAGAATGTTGAATCACTTCACCTTCTTCTAATCCCATTCTATCCATCATTTTGGCAATTCGTTCACTACCAAATAATCGCATTAAATTATCTTCCAAAGACACATAAAATTGTGAACTACCCGGGTCACCTTGACGACCAGAACGACCTCTTAACTGTCTATCCACACGTCTAGAATCATGACGTTCAGTACCTATAATTGCTAAACCGCCTACTTTTTTAACAGCATCGGTTAATTTAATATCGGTACCACGACCAGCCATGTTTGTTGCAATTGTTACAAATCCTGCTTGACCTGCTTCAGCAACAATATCAGCTTCTCTTTTATGCATTTTTGCATTAAGTACGTTATGAGGAATACTTCTTATTTTAAGCATTCTACTTAATAGCTCCGAAATTTCTACTGATGTTGTTCCGATAAGTATTGGTCTACCTTGTTTGGATAATTCCGTTACTTGATCAATTACTGCGTTGTATTTTTCACGTTTAGTTTTATAAACTAAATCTTCTCTATCATCTCTTGCAATTGGACGGTTAGTAGGAATTTCAATAACATCTAATTTATATATTTCCCATAATTCACCAGCTTCAGTAACGGCAGTACCTGTCATTCCTGAAAGTTTGTTATACATTCTAAAGAAATTCTGAAGTGTAACAGTTGCAAAGGTTTGCGTAGCAGCTTCAATTTTCACGTCTTCTTTGGCTTCAATTGCTTGGTGTAACCCGTCAGAATAACGACGACCATCCATGATACGACCTGTAGACTCATCTACAATCATAACCTTGTTTTCCATTACTACATATTCAGTATCTTTTTCAAATAAAGTATATGCTTTTAGTAATTGATTTAAGGTATGGATTCGTTCACTTTTAATACTGAAATCTCTGTATAACTCTTCCTTTTCTTCAGCTTCTTTTTCTGGCTCAAGGTTTTTAATTTCAATTTTTGCAACTTCAGTACCAATGTCTGGCATTACAAAGAAATCTCTATTGTCACCTCCTGATAAATAGTCAATACCTTTATCGGTAAGTTCTATTTGATTATTTTTTTCTTCAATTACGAAGTATAATTCAGCATCAACCTTAGGCATCTCCTTGTTGTTGTCTGCCATATAAAAGTTTTCAGTTTTTTGAAGTAATTGACGAATTCCTTCTTCACTTAAAAACTTTATTAATGCTTTGTTTTTTGGTAGACCTCTAAATACACGTAGTAATTGGATACCACCTTCTTTAGTGTCGCCAGATTTTATTAATCTTTTTGCTTCTGATAAAACCCCAACTAAATGCTTGCGTTGTATTTCTACTATGTCAGCAACTTTAGGTTTTAATTCCGTAAATTCATGTCTGTCTCCTTCAGGAACTGGCCCTGAAATAATTAAAGGTGTACGTGCATCATCAACTAAAACAGAATCAACTTCATCAATAATAGCATAGTTGTGCTTACGCTGTACTAAGTCATCTGGAGCGTGTGACATGTTATCACGTAAGTAATCAAATCCAAATTCATTATTGGTACCATAAGTAATATCTGCATTATATGCAGCTCTTCTCTCAGGTGAGTTTGGTTGATAGTAATCAATACAATCAACAGTTAACCCGTGAAATTGAAAAATAGGAGCCATCCATGCACTATCACGTTTTGCAAGATAGTCGTTTACTGTAACCAAGTGTACTCCGTTTCCTGTAAGTGCGTTTAAGTATACTGGAAGTGTAGCAACTAAAGTTTTTCCTTCCCCAGTATGCATTTCAGCAATTTTACCCTGATGCATTGCAACACCACCAACAAGTTGTACGTCATAATGAATCATGTTCCATACTACTGGAGTTCCAGCAGCATCCCATGAAGTTTCCCATACAGCATTATCGCCAACTAAAGAGATATGTTCTTTTGTAGCTGACAATTCTCTATCATAAGTAGATGCAGTAACTGAAAGTGTATCTTCATTGGTGAATCGTTTTGCTGTTTCTTTTACTACGGCATAGGCTTCAGGTAAAATTTCTAACAATATTTTTTCGGTAATTTCGTATGACTCTTCATTTAACTTGTCAATAGAAGCGTATAAAGTTTCCTTTTTGTCAATATCTTCAGTAGTTTCTATTTCTTCTTTTAAAGATTTAATAGAATCGTTGATGTTTTTAATAGAATCGGCTATTCTGTTCTTAAACTCAACAGTTTTAGCTCTTAATTCATCATGAGAAAGATTAACTAAAGTAGGTTCAATCTTCCTGATTTTATCTACCAAAGGCTGTATTTCTTTGATGTCTTTTTGAGACTTGTCTCCTACAAATACTTTAAGTATTTTATTAATGAAATTCATGATGTTAGTTTTTTCTAAATGTTATATAAAAAAAGCCTCTTGATTAAAGAGACTTTTTACTTATTTTTTTAATCCCTATTATTGGGTTTAATTCTTCGAAAATATTCTCGACTGAAAAAATAGTATTAATTCATATCTCGTGTGGTTACATCGAGGTAATTGAATTAGTATTCTTCTTCATTCCAAAGATAATCTTCTTCGGAAGGGTAGTCGGGCCATATTTCTTCAATAGAATCATATTGATCACCTTCATCTTCAATTGCTTGAAGGTTTTCAACAACTTCTAAAGGAGAACCAGTTCTGATGGCATAATCAATTAATTCATCTTTCGTTGCCGGCCATGGTGCGTCACTTAAATGTGATGCTAATTCTAGAGTCCAATACATAATTGTAACTAATTTTTAATTTTAAGCAAAAATAATTTTTTAAATGAATAAATCAAGTAAAAAGTTAATTATTTCAACAGAATTTATAAGAACGTTTTTTTTGTAAATTTTGAGAGTGAAATGTTTTTTAGATTAAATTGAAGTACTTAATACTTTTTAGGAATCCATTTTATTTCATCAGCTTGTAAGTCATGGGACAACTTTCGTGCCAATACAAAAAGATAGTCAGAAAGTCTATTTAAGTATTTCAAAGCTCGCTCATCAAAGGGTGATATTTCGTTCAAGGCACTTGCTAATCGCTCAGCACGCCTGCAAACACAGCGTGCAATGTGACAATATGACACAGTAGTGTGACCGCCAGGTAAAACGAAATGTGTCATTGGAGGAAGATCTTCTTCCATAGTGTCAATTTCTGTTTCTAAAACTGCTATGTCTTCATCTTCAACCTTAGGGATATTCAAACGTTCTTTACCGCTTTTTAAGGTGCTTTTTTCAGGGTCAGTTGCTAAGATGGCACCTAAAGTAAATAATTTGTCCTGTATTTGAATTAGAATTTTTTTAGAGTTGTCATCAATCTTTTGATCTCTAATTAAACCAATGTATGAGTTTAGCTCATCTACAGTTCCGTAACTGTCAATTCTGATATGATGTTTTGGTACACGTGTTCCGCCAAATAGGGCAGTGGTTCCTTTGTCTCCAGTTTTTGTATATACTTTCATGGCGAAAATTTATTTTTGTCATTCCCTCGAAGGAGGGAATCTTTTGCAATTTAAATATTTAAAATTTAAATAATTTAAAGACTATCGATTAAATTGTCGAAGAAGCTTAAAATATACAGAGCAAAGAGTATGCTTAGGATTTATTTCAAACGGTAAAACATTACTTGTGAATTCTTTTACACTCTGATTGTAAAATGTTCTTTGTGTTTTGTTTCTGCTCTGAAAAAAACAAACCCCCAAAAAAAAGTGTCTATAGTGATAGTTACTTTTGGGTGTACTTTAATTTCTTCCCATGCTTCTTGCATTTCTGCAGACCAATGAATGTCGTCAAAAATAAAAACAGAGTCGTTTTTTGCAAACTGAACAAGTGAGATGAAGTATTCTAGTGTAGCTTTTTTTTGATGATTCCCATCAAAATACACAAAGTCGTAAACAATTGTATTGTTTGTTAGATAGTCAGAAAAGTCAGTAGTAATTGCCTTTATATTATTGAGTTGATGTTTTTTAAATTGCTGTTGTGCAATAGCGGAAGTTTCCGGACACCCTTCAAGAGTAGTTGTTTTTGTTTTTGAATTTCCAAAGGCAATAGCTGAAGTGGCTATCCCTAATGATGTTCCGAGTTCAAGAGTGTTATAGAAATCGAAATAACTTGTTAATCTTGTTAATAGTTTAGCTCTTTTTGTTGTGATCCCTGCTGTTTTTACAATAGCAGAAATTTTTCGTTTATTACTTTTAAAAACCCTGCTTCCTGCTCCAAAATCTGTTACGTTAATATGATTTTTATTACGGAGTAATTCAGATCGATATTGGTCCAATTTTGAATATTCAGGGATTTTCGTTTTATTATAAAAGCACTTCGTAATTAAATCAAAAACAAAGGGTGAATGCACCCCGTGTTCATTAGTTGATTTAAACAGAAACTTTATGTAGGCTATTATTTGAAACACTTTTATTATTCTCCTTCAAGTTTAGCAGACAATTCAAACCAACGCATTTCCTTTTCATCTATAGCATCCCCAAGCTGTTTTATTTTTTTTGAGACTTCTAAAACCTCTTCTTGAGTATATTCTTTCGTTGCAAAGCTACTTTCTAGCTCTTTTTTCTCGCGGTCAATTTTTTGAATGTCTTTTTCTAAACGATTGTATTCTTTTTGTTCGTTAAAAGAAAGTTGGACAGTTGTTTCTTTTTTCCAAGTGGTTTTTTCTTTTTTCTCTATGTTTTTTACTTGTGGAGAGCTACTATCTTCATAAGACCTGAAATCAGAATAGTTCCCAGGAAAATCTTCAATAATTCCTTCTCCTCTAAACACAAATAAATGATCTACAACCTTGTCCATAAAATACCTGTCGTGAGATACAACTAGTAAACAGCCAGGATAATCTAATAGAAAATTTTCAAGAACACTTAGCGTAACGATATCTAAATCATTTGTTGGTTCATCTAAAATTAAAAAGTTTGGGTTCTGAATAAGCACGGTACATAGATACAATCTTTTTCGTTCACCTCCAGAAAGTTTCTCTACACGATCGTATTGCTTTTTCTTGTCGAATAAAAATCGTTCAAGTAATTGAGATGCAGATATTTTTCTGCCTTTTGAAAGTGGTATATAATCACCGAATTCACGAATTACTTCAATTACTTTTTGACCTTCTTTTATATTAATTCCTTTTTGGGTGTAATACCCAAATTTAACTGTTTCTCCAGTAATAACTTTACCGGCATCAGGTTTTTCAGTATTGGTTAACATGTTTAGAAAAGTAGATTTTCCAGTACCGTTTTTACCAATAATTCCGATACGCTCTCCTTTAATAAATGAATAGTTGAATTTATCTAAAATTTTCTTGTCACCAAAGGATTTATAAGTATTGTGGAATTCAACAACTTTATTCCCTAAACGTGCCATGTTTATTTCTAATTCCATGGAATGCTCCTTACGTCTGGAATGTGCTTTTTCTTTTATTTCGTAAAAGTCATCTATTCTTGATTTAGATTTGGTGGTACGCGCTTTTGGTTGGCGACGCATCCAATCTAATTCTTTCTTAAATAAGTTTTTTGCTTTCCCAATTTCTGTATTAGCAGCAGTTACACGCGCTTCTTTCTTTTCAAGGTAATACGAGTAATTTCCTTTGTAATTATATAGTTGTCCGTTTTCTAATTCAATAATTTCATTACATACACGTTCCAAGAAAAATCTATCGTGAGTAACCATAAAAAGTGTAATACTTTCTTTTTTGAAATATGCTTCTAGCCATTCGATCATTTCTAAATCTAAATGATTGGTAGGTTCATCTAAAATTAATAAATCAGGTTTGCTAATAAGAATAGTAGCTAAGGCTAAACGTTTTTTCTGTCCTCCTGAAAGCAAGCTTACTTTTTGGTCAAGATTTTCAAGCTTTAATTTAAACAGTATTTGTTTGTATTGTGTTTCAAAATCCCAAGCATTATGCTGATCCATCAAATCAAAAGCTTTTTGAAATGCTTCTGAGTCATCTGGATTTTCTAGTGCTTTTTCGTATTGTCGCGTAATCTTCAGTATTTTGTTGTCTGAAGCAAAAACAGTTTGCTCAATAGTTAAGGTTTCGTCAAAAATATCTTCTTGAGAAAGAAAAGACACAGATAGTTCTTTTCGTTTTACTATTTGCCCAGTATCCGATTCATCACGGCCAGTAATAATGTTTAGAATAGTCGATTTTCCAGTACCGTTTTTTGCTATAAAAGCAATTTTTTGGTCTTTATTAATTCCGAATGAAATTTTATCGAACAATACACGTTCGCCATAAGATTTCGATATATTTTCAACAGATAAGTAGTTCACGTTTTTTATTTTTTACAAATTAAGTTGAAATTCCTTAGATATAAGGTATAAAGTTTTATTATTACTACTGAAAAGCTATATTTGTGGCTTACGAAAATTTAAAATAAATGAAAATTAAGTCTTTACTTACTTTCTTACTGCTTATAACTTTAGTGTTTACGTCGTGTATCTCTAGTAAACAAACTAATTATATGCAACATAGGGATAATGTGTTGGAAGAAGTGTTGTTAAGCAAACAATTACCCCCATATCGTGTGCAAATTAATGATGTGTTGAGTATTCGTATTAAGGCATTGGATCAGGAAATTGTGGGAATGTTTAATCCAATTGCGTCTGATAATAATGTATCTGCTTTGACAAGAGAGGCACTGTATTTTGATGGTTTTTTGATTGATGATCATGGTGAAATTACAATGCCTACATTGGGTAAAATGAACGTACTTAATTTAACAGTAGTAGAGATTAAAGAGAAAATTAAAAAAATACTTTTAGCGGAATATTTTAAAGAAGAAGCAAATATTTTTATAACCGTTAAATTAGGAGGGGTTAAGTATACTACTTTGGGAGAGATAGGTGCTTCAGGAACGCATACAGTATTTCAGGAAAGGGTAACTATTTTTGAAGCGTTAGCTAATGCTGGTGATATTCCATTATTGGGCAATAAAAAGGATGTGTTAATAATACGTCCATATCCCGGAGGAAATAAAATACACCATATTGATTTAACGGATATTGCTATTTTTGAATCGCCTTATTTTTATATTCAGCCAAATGATATGATTTATGTAAAAGCATTACCTCAAAAAGCTTGGGGTACGGGTGAAACAGGGATGCAGTCATTTACAACTATATTAAGCGTTTTTACTGCCTTAGTGTCAACTTATGTTTTGTTTAAGACCTTGTAATAATGGAAGAAGAATTTAATATATCAGAATTTAAACCCTTGATTAATTTAAAAGAATTATTCTTTAAAATTTTGGGTTATTGGCCATTGTATGTGGTTTCTTTGGTGATTTGTTTTGTTGTTGCGTATTCTGTTAATGTCAGAAAACAGAGTGTTTATAGAATGTCAACTCAGGTAGTTGTTTCCACAGCAGAAAACCCATTTTTTTCGTCTTCTACAAGCTTGACCTTTAATTGGGGAGCAGGGACTGAAAAAGTTCATACCACTAAAACTTTGTTGAAGTCAAGAACACATAATGAAAAAGTAGTTGAGTATTTACAATTTTACATAAATTACCAAAAACAAGCAAAGTATTGGTCTTACGACGCTTATAAAAAATCTCCCTATCTAGTTAAGGTAGATACTACTCATGTGCAACTGGTTGGTAAACAAATTAGCGTTACTCCAATTTCTGCAACAGAGTTTGAATTGTCTATTGATTTTAATGCGTCCAATGCTAGGGTTTTTCATTATGGAGTTAAAAAATATAGCAATATAGAAGTAAAGCAAGGGGTTTTTACTAAAAAATATTCAGTTGACGAGCCAATTGTACTGCCATTTATGTCAATGACTTTTCTTCCGTATTTAGAAATCCCTTTTTCTAATGAGGGATTTAAAATTTCACTATCAGATTTTAATGCAACTGTTTCTGGAAATAGAGCAATTGCTATTTCCAGTAATAGAGATAGTCCTGCAATTTTGAATTTATCCAAAGGAGGGGCTAATAAACACAGAATTGTAGATTATTTGAATGCCTCGGTAAAAGTACTGAGTAGAGATGAATTGGAACGTAAAAATATTTTCGCTACCAACACGATTAAGTTTGTTGATAGCATGTTGTTTGGTTTAAAGAATCAGGTTAAGGCAAATGAAGACGCAATAAATGATTTTAAACAGCGGACTAAATCATTAAATTTAGAAGAGGATGCAGTTAAACTATCAGAAGATCTTTCTAGTGTTGATATGGAAAAAGAACTGATTACTAAAAAGCTAGATTATTTATCTGAATTAGAAAAATACCTTAAAAGTAATAGAGATTATAAAAATGTGCCAGCACCATCCGTAACAGGGGTTGATGAAATAAATATTGTGGAAAATGTTGGAGGAATTATATCTTTATCTGTTGAGAGATCACAATATAAATTTACTTTAAGGGAGGGGGCTCCAAAATTTGCTGAATTGGATAGGGATATCAATTCGTTAAAAACGGTATTACTAGAAAACATAAAAGCTTATAGGAGTGCTTTAGGAATAGAATTAAGGGCTGTGAATAGGAAATTAAGTAAAATTCAAAAGCAGTTTGAAAATTTACCAAGTGACCAACAAGAATACATAAAAATAGAACGAAAATATGCGCTTAGTAGTGGTTTGTATGATATGTTTTTGAGTAAACGCACTGAAGCAGGTTTAATAAAAGCAGCTAACGTTTCTGATTTATTAGTAATAGATGAGGCTAAAGATGTCGGTAATGGGCCAATAGGTCCTAACCATAAATTTAATTATATATTGGCTTTAACCATAGGGCTTTTAATCCCAACAATTATAGCGATTATATTGTTTTTACTAAACAATAAAATTTCAGGACCTAAGGATATTGAGTTTTTGTCAAAAATACCAATATTAGGAGTAGTTGGTAAGAGTAAGAGCCCATTAGTGGTTTTTGAACGCTCAAAGTCCCCTGTTTCAGAGGCATTTAGGTCAATGAGATCTAGTTTAGAGTTTATGTATAAAAAACAATCGTTATCTAAAACTTCTAAAGTTATTTTGGTTACTTCTTCTGTTAGTGGGGAAGGAAAAACATTTACTGCTATTAATATAGCAAGTTTATATGCCATGAGCAATAAGAAAACGGTGTTGTTAGGATTGGATTTGCGTAAGCCAAAAATTATTAACGATTTCAATTTGAAAAATGATTATGGAGTAGTTAATTATTTGATAGGGAATAAAAACATTTCAGATATAGTTCAGAAGACTCATATACCAAATTTAGATTTAATTTCCTCAGGACCTGTACCACCAAATCCTTCAGAGTTACTTATCAGTGATGAAATGGACACTTTTATGGAGCAATTAAGTAAAGAGTACGATTATATAGTTATGGATACTCCTCCACTGGGTTTAGTAACGGATTCTTTAGATTTAACAAAGTATTCTGATGCCAATTTGTATATGGTAAGGCAAGATTATACGGAAAAAGGAATGTTAGGATTGATTAACGATAAATATAAAAATAGAGAAATTAAAAACTTAAGTTTCGTTTTGAATTATTTTAAACTTAAATCAGGTTATGGCTATGGTTATGGTTATGGCTATGGTGTATATGGTGAGAGCTACAATGAAATAGAAAAAGAACATGGGGTATTATCTAAAGTTTTAATTGCCTTAAAAAGATTACTTAAGAAATAAAAATAAACTAAATGTTGAATAAGGATAAATGGTTGTTTGAAATAACACCAAAAAATAGTTTATTTGATTTAAATTTAAAAGAAGTTTGGGAATATCGTGACTTACTTATGTTATTTGTAAAGCGAGATGTCGTTACGGTATACAAACAGACGATATTAGGTCCATTGTGGTATTTGATACAGCCCTTGTTTACCTCTATTACATTTACACTTATTTTTAATAACATAGCTAATATAGAAACAGGTGTAGTACCTTCATTTTTATTTAATTTAGCAGGTATTACCGTATGGAATTATTTTAGGGAGTGTTTAACTTCTACTTCTGATACGTTCACTAGAAATGCGAATATATTTAGTAAAGTATATTTTCCGCGTATCATAATGCCTATGTCCGTAGTGGTGTCTAACTTAATGAAATTTGGAATACAGCTCTTTATTTTTATCTTTTTTTATGTAATTTATGTATTCAAAGGAGCGGTTATAAGTCCTAATATAACAGTATTATTATTTCCAATATTAATTTTATTTATGGCCATGTTGGGCTTAGGTTTAGGGATGATTATTTCCTCAATGGTAACCAAGTATCGCGATTTAAAATTTTTAATGTCTTTTGGGGTGCAACTACTCATGTATGTATCTGTAGTAATGTATCCATTAGCTTTAATTATCGAAAAAATAAAAGAAGGAAAAATACCTGTATTTGTTGGTAAAATAATTGAATATAACCCGATGACACAAGTAATTGAGTCGGCAAGGTATATGTTACTGAATCAAGGTTCCTTTTCGTATACAGGGTTTTTGTATACAGGAGGGGTCAGTAGTTTAATTTTAGTAATAGGTTTGGTGATTTTTAACAGAACTGAAAAAAGTTTTATTGATACAGTATAATGGGAGATGTGATATTAAAAATAGAGAGCCTTTCTAAGCAATATCGCTTGGGTACAATTGGTTCGAGAACCATTACTCATGATTTAAATAGATGGTGGCATACCATACGAGGTAAAGAAGATCCGTATTTAAAAATAGGGGAAGTTAATGACCGAAGTACTAAAGGAGAGTCAGAATATGTCTGGGCTTTAAAAGATATTAATTTCGAAGTAAAAAGAGGAGAAGTACTTGGTATTATCGGTAAAAATGGAGCAGGTAAATCTACTTTGTTAAAAATTTTATCTAAAGTTACAGGACCCACAACAGGTACAATAAAATCTAACGGTCGTATCGCTTCTTTGTTAGAAGTAGGAACTGGTTTTCATCCTGAAATGACAGGACGAGAAAACATTTACCTTAATGGGACTATTTTAGGAATGACTAAAAAAGAAATAGCGAATAAAATTGATGAGATTATTTCTTTTTCAGGTTGTGAACGCTATATAGATACGCCTACAAAAAGGTATTCCTCGGGAATGACGGTTCGTTTGGCTTTTGCAGTTGCAGCACATTTAGAACCCGATATTTTAATTGTAGATGAAGTGTTAGCTGTTGGTGATGCGGAATTTCAGAAAAAGGCAATCGGAAAAATGAAATCTATTTCTAAGGAAGGAGGGCGTACAGTGTTATTTGTAAGTCATAATATGACAACAATAAATACTTTATGTCAAAGATCTATATTACTTGAAAATGGAAAAGTTTTAAAGGAAGGATTAACGTCAGATATAATTCCATATTATCTATCGAGCTCTCAGTCAGAGGAAATGATGCCAAAAGTTCTTTTTGATATTGATGAAACTAAAAAATTCCAATTTAGAAAAGCGCAATTAGTTAATGAAAATAATGAATTAATTGTAAGCGGAATCGTTTCAACCAATCAAAGTTACTATGTAAATATTGAATACATTTTTAAAGAAGATGTTAGTAAATGTCACTTGACATTGATAATTAAAAATTCTTCAGCAGAGGTGGTGTTATTTTTGGATAGAACTGATTTTTATAATGAATTTTTTGTTGCTAAAACGGGTGAGTATTCAGCAAAAATTAAAATTCAAAACCCGTTATTAAAACCAGACACGTATTTTGTTACATTAGGGTTGGCAGATAATCATTCTAGTATAAATGATCATCAATTTGAAGTCTTGAAATATAAAATAGAAGACATGGATTCGATTAGAAGTTCTAGGTCAGGTACATTATTTTTACCTACAGAGTGGGATATGGTTAAAAAAAACTAAATTTATGAAAAGAATGATAGCTAATATATTAGTTAAGTTTTTGATGTATGCTGACAAAGAACGTAAAGGTGTTTTATTTAATGTTTTAAAAAAAGAGAGTGTCAACCAGACGTATAATACTTTCAGAAAAAAATATTCGTTATCAAAAAGTTTTAGATTTAATGGAATAGATATTTTATTTTACGGTAACGGAAGTATAATTTGCGGAGAGAATTCATATATAGGTAATTACTCAACGCTACAGGCTTCGGAAAATTGTAAAATAATTATTGGTAATAATTGTGCTATTTCGCACAATGTTAGAATATATACAACTTCTAATGTTTCAGATCAAAATTTTAATAGTTTAGATTTGAAAGCAACAAAAGACGGCAATGTTGTTATAGGTAATGGAGTTTGGATTGGTGCAAATGTATTTATAAATCAAGGTATTACTATTGGAGATAATGCTATAGTAGGTTCTAATTCAGTTGTTACTAAAAACATTGAAGCAAATTCAATATATGGTGGTGTTCCAGCAAAGTTAATTAGAATGAAATCTTATTAGTGAAATTATAGTTATTGGATCAAGTGGGGGTAATCTAGTTATTTGGTAGATGAGTTTTTGAAGTAAGGGTATTAAGTAAAAACATTTGGCAATGATATACCTTTAATTTGCCGAATAGATTATATAGCTTTCCAAAAAACTATTTGCTTTAATAGAAATTTTAAAAGAATAACTCTATTTTTAACTAGAGTATAAATTAATACAATAATATAACATGCTAAATTTAAATAATAAATCTGTTTTAATTACTGGAGGGACAGGTTCTTTTGGTAAAATGTTTACAAAATTAATATTAAAACGTTTTCCAGATGTTAAAAGGTTAGTAGTGTTTTCTAGAGATGAGCAAAAACATTTTCAAATGAGTTTGGAATTTCCAGACACAAAATATCCTGCAATTCGTTATTTTATAGGAGATGTTAGAGATAAAGATAGATTAATTAGAGCTTTTGAGGGAATTGATACAGTAATTCACGCGGCAGCTATGAAACATGTTCATATTGCAGAATACAATCCTTCGGAATGTGTTAAAACAAATATTACCGGAGCAGAAAATGTGATTGATGCAGCGTTACAAGCAGGAGTAGAGAATGTAGTGGCGCTCTCTACAGATAAAGCTGCTGCGCCAATTAACTTATATGGTGCGACTAAATTAGCTTCAGATAAATTATTTATTGCAGCTAATAACATAAGAGGTAAACGGAATATTAAGTTTTCGGTGGTAAGATATGGTAACGTAATGGGGTCAAATGGTTCTGTGATGCCTTTTTTTTTAAATAAAAAGAAAGAAGGGTTTTTACCAATAACAGATAGTAGAATGACCCGATTTAATATATCATTAGAAGATGGTTGTGAAATGGTTTTTCATGCTATTGATAAAGCTTGGGGAGGAGAAGTATTTGTTCCTAAAATACCATCTTATAAAATAGTTGACGTTGCAACTGCCATTGCCCCTGAATGTGAACAAAGAATTGTAGGTATTCGTCCAGGAGAAAAATTGCATGAAGAGATGATTACTTCCTCAGATTCATTTACAACTTATGATTTAGGTAAATATTATTCGATTTTACCCCAAAAGCCAATGTTTGATTTGGACGAATATATCAAGTTTTTTAAAGCAAAACCTGTGCAGCAAGGGTTTAGTTATAATTCAGAAAACAATACGCAATGGGAGACTGTTGATAGTCTGCGAGAATTGATTAAAGAATATGTTGACCCAAACTTTACAATTTAATGAAAGTAATACCTTACGGAAGACAAAGTATAGATCAGCAAGATATTGATGCGGTTGTAACAACCCTCCAAGCCGATTTTTTAACTCAAGGACCAAAGGTTAAAGAGTTTGAAGAAAAATTTGCCGCTTACGTTGGAGCTAAGTATGCAGTAGCGGTTAATAATGCAACATCAGGTTTACACATTGCTGTATTAGCTTTAGGCTTGAAAGAAAACGAGCGTGTGATAACCACTCCTATTACTTTTGCTTCAAGTGCTAACTGTGTTCGTTTTGCAGGTGGAGAAGTGTGGTTTGCGGATATTGATAAAAACACTTATCTTTTATCATTAGAAAGTACTCGTAAGTTAATAGAAAGTAAACCTAAAGGGTTTTTTAAGGGGATCATTCCTGTTGATTTTGCTGGGCTTCCAGTTAATTTGGAAGGGTTTAAAGCCTTAGCTAAAACACATGACCTTTGGATAATAGAGGATGCATGCCATGCTCCTGGAGGGTATTTTTCAGATTCAAATAAAATAAAACAAAAATGTGGAAACGGAGCATATGCTGATATAGGGATTTTTTCATTCCATCCTGTTAAGCATATTGCTTGTGGTGAAGGAGGTATGGTTACTACTAATTCTGAAGAACTATATAAAAAATTATGTTTATTGCGTACACACGGGATTACAAAAGATAATATGAGTGAAAACCATGGCGGTTGGTATTACGAAATGCAAACGCTTGGGTTTAATTACAGGTTGACCGATATTCAATCGACATTAGGAATTACACAGTTGGCAAAAAATGATACAGGAGTAAAGCGAAGAAATGAAATTGCAGCAAACTATAAAAATGCATTTCGAGATAAAATTAAATATCAGTATTTACCAAAAGGAATGTATAATGCCCATCATTTATTTGTAATTGAAGTAGTAGATAGAAAAGGTTTATATGATTACTTAAGAGAATTTAAAATATTTGCTCAAATACATTACATACCTCTTCATACCTTGCCATATTATAAGGAAATAGGTTATGGAGATGCAAATTTAAGTAATGCGGAATATTATTATAGTAAGTGTATAAGTTTGCCAATGTACCCAGCATTAACTAAAGAAGAGCAAGATTTTGTCATTCATAAAGTTAAAACGTACATTGATAGTTTGATAAATTAAAGTAGGTTGTAGATAAAATTTGAAATTACAGCTTTGGTTATAAGTAAATTAAAGTCAAAATAAATTAAAATCATTATGGAAACATTACAATTAGATCGTCCATTTTTAGTAGGTAAAAAAGTTTATTTAAGACCCATAGATATGGGAGATGTAAACGAAGAATATTTAAATTGGATTAATGATGGTGATGTAATTAATAATCTCGCAACAGTTTTTCCTACCACATTAATTGGTCTTGAAAATTTTGTTAAATCAGCTATTAATAGTTCAGATTTTGTGTTTTTTGCAATTATTGAAAAAAAGACGAACAAGCATATTGGGAACGTGAAATTGGGGCAAATTGATTGGATTTCAAGAACATCGAATTATGGATTAATGCTTGGAGATAAAAATAGTTGGGGGAAAGGATATGCTCAAGAATCTTTTATACTACTTATTAAATATGCTTTTGAAAAACTAAACCTTCATAAGGTTTGGGATATGGCTGTTAAGTCTAATGTAGCATCAATTAAAGCTAATCAAAAAGTTGGTTTCAAGATTGAAGCTGAATTAAAAGAACATGTATTTAAAAATGGTAAATACATGGATCTTGTTGTGTTGAGTCTTCTGGCGGAAGATTATTTTAATAATCTTAATAAAGGGGAATAAAAGGATTTTAATTTGAATCTTCTAATTAAAGTTTTTATGACAAGTAAACTCATTTTAGGGACAGTACAATTAGGTTTGAACTACGGTGTAAATAATAGTTTTGGGAAGCCTACTCTTTCACAATCTTTTGAAATATTAATCAATGCTTATGATAATGGCATTCGCATTTTAGATACCGCTGAGGCTTATGGGGATTCACAAGAAGTTATAGGTAAATTTCATAAAAAAAATCCAAATAAAAAATTTGAAATAATTACAAAGTTAGCTGCTAATACAGTTTTTCAAGATACTACTATTATTGATGTTATTCGTGAAGATTGTAAGGTGTTACAGGTTGAGAAATTACATGGGTATATGTTTCATGATTATGATAGTTTTAAAGCAAGTGATAAACAATTTAAGTTGTTGTTAAAAGCCAAGGAATTAGGATTGGTAGAAAAAATAGGAACCTCATTATATACAAATGAGGCGTTAGAAGATGTTATTAATAATTATGAAGGGGTAAATATAATTCAAATCCCTTTTAATTTATTAGATAATGAATCAAAAAGAAAAGACATTTTAGAGAAAGCTAAGGCTAAAGATATTGAAGTACATACGCGTTCAGCATTTTTACAAGGATTATTTTTTAAAGAAGTAACCGAGTTATCTAAAATAGTTGCACCTTTAAAACCGTATTTGGGGAAAATCAAAAAAATTGAAGTTTCTCAAGGTTTAAAAACGGAGGAATTAGCATTGAAATATGCTTTGTCCAAGCCGTATATTGATTATGTGTTAATAGGAGTGGACAATGTTCAGCAATTATTGAAAAACATTGCTGTTAGTCAACAACAAAAAAATATTGATTTTAGTGAAATTGATTCTATTCAGGTTATTGAAAAAGAATTGTTAAATCCTGCTAATTGGTAGAATGAAAGTATTAGTAATAACACAAGCACGTTCAGGTTCAACAAGGTTGCCTAATAAAGTATTGAAAAAAATTGAAGGGAAAAGTTTGCTTCAAATACATATAGATAGAATTTTACAGGCAAAAGAAGTGTCGTCAGTATTAGTAGCAACGACCACTGAAAAGAATGATGATGTAATAGAAGAACTGCTTAAGACCTTAGATGTTGATTTCTACAGAGGAAGTCAAGATGATGTTTTAGATCGGTTTTATCAAGCAGCTAAACCGTATAAACCTGATTATATTGTTCGTCTAACGTCAGACTGCCCTTTAATTGATCCAAAATTATTGGATGAGGTGATTATTGTAGCTCAACATAAAAAACTAGACTACTACGCCAATATATTAGAAGAAAAATATCCTGACGGTCAAGATATTGAGGTTTTTACTTTTGAAGCGCTAGAAAAAGCATGGTCAGAAGCTAAATTGACTATTGAAAGAGAGCATGTTACCCCTTATATTAGAAATAATTCTTCTTATAAAGGGGGTGAAATGTTTGAGTCTGCAAATCATGATATTTCTGATAATTATAATCATGTTCGCTTAACTGTAGATGAACAAAAAGATTTTGAAGTAATTAAACTCTTAATTCAACAATTGGGTTTTGATAAAGATTGGAAAACTTATGCTGATTATTACCTAAATCATAAAGAAATACGTACTTTAAATCAGCAGATAACTAGAAATGAAGGGTATTTAAAATCCTTAAAAGACGACCAATAATGAAAACAGGGCAAAAACTATATAAAAAAGCTAAACAGTTAATACCTGGAGGAACAATGTTGTTGTCTAAACGGCCAGAAATGTTTTTGCCAGACAATTGGCCTTCCTATTTTTCAAAAACAAAAGGATGTGAAGTTTGGGATTTAGACGGGAATAAATATGTTGACATGACCATTATGGGTATTGGAACCAATACTTTAGGCTATAGTAATGACGAAGTTGATGCAGCTGTAGTGGAAGTGGTTCACAAAGGAAATATGAGTACTTTTAATTGTCCAGAAGAGGTTGCTTTAGCCGAAAGGTTAATAGAAATAAACCCATGGGCTGATATGGTTCGTTTTGCTCGTACTGGTGGTGAAGCAAACTCCATTGCTATACGTATTGCTAGAGCAGCATCAGGGAAAGATAAAGTGGCTATTTGTGGTTATCATGGATGGCACGATTGGTATTTATCTGCTAATCATAATAAAGGTGATGACTTATCAGAGCATTTATTACCAGGACTAAGTCCCAGTGGAGTACCTAAAAATTTAAAGGATACCGTATATCCTTTTCATTATAATAATTTTGAAGAATTGAAGTCAATCGTTTCAAATAATGAAATCGGGGTTATTAAAATGGAAGTAGTTCGGAATTTTGGTCCGGAAGATGATTTTTTACAAAAAGTAAGAGATTTAGCGACTCAAAATAATATCGTTTTAATTTTTGACGAATGCACTTCTGGTTTTAGAGAAACATTCGGTGGTATTTATAAGAAATATGATGTGGAACCAGATATTGCCATGTATGGTAAAACTATTGGAAACGGGTATGCTTTAACTGCAGTTGTTGGTAAAAAAGAAGTGATGGAAGCAGCTCAAACCTCATTTATTAGTAGTACTTTTTGGACAGAAAGGATAGGTCCAACGGCAGCATTAAAAACCTTAGAGGTAATGAAAAAAATGCAATCTTGGAATATTATTACTGAGCAAGGTGAAAAAGTTCGAAAATTATGGAAATCATTAGCTCAAAATCATAATCTATCTATTTCAGTTTCAGGAATTCCAGCATTAAGTACATATTCTTTCAATTGTAAAAATGCTATGGAATATAAAACCTTAATCACACAAGAAATGTTGAAAAAGGGGTTTTTGGCGAGTACTAATTTTTATGCATGTACTGCACATACTGATGAGCATATTGATAATTATTTTAACGCGTTAGATTCAGTTTATAAATTACTTTCCGATTGCGAAAAAGGGAATAGGGACATTAGTGACTTATTAGAAGGTCCAGTATGTCACTCAGGTTTTAAACGTTTAAATTAATGTCAAACAAAAAAATTATTTTTAGAGCAGACGGTAATTCAACAACTGGTTTAGGGCATTTATATCGCTTGTTTGCTTTAGTAGAAATGTATAAAGATGATTATGAGTTCGTTTTTGTAACCAAGGAATCTTCTACTTTAAAAGTTGTTCCTGAAAATTATAATACGCAATTAATTCCTGATGAAATAAGTGTTGAGAATGAACCAAAATGGTTGTCAGAAAAATACAACTCATTGGAATATATTATTATTGCAGACGGTTATCAGTTTACAAGTAGATACCAAAAGGTACTTAAGCAAAAAGGTTTTTTCTTGATGTATATTGACGATTTAACCACAGAGTATATGTATGCAGATGTGGTGATAAATCATTCTCCAAATTGTTCTGAAAAGGATTTTGTGTCAGAAAAATATACTCAATATGCATTAGGTACAGCATATGCGATGTTGCGACCTAAATTTATTGAAGCAGCAACAACAAATAGAATCAGTACTATTATTACAAACGCATTTGTTTGTTTTGGAGGGGCAGATCAGTATGATTTGTCACTAAAAGCAGTTAAAGCTTTATTGTTAAATAAAACGATAAAAAAAATACATGTTGTTTTGGGAGGAGCTTATAGGCATCAGGGAATTTATGATTTGGATGAGAAGGTTTCAAACCTATATTTACATAAAAATTTAGATGAAGCTTCATTGTGTAATTTAATGAAGTCGTGTCAAATAGCAATAGTACCATCCAGTACTATTTTATATGAGATTTGTTCAATTAAGATGCCTGTACTTAGTGGGTATTATGTTGATAATCAAAAAAATATTTATGCTTCTTTAATTCAAAAAAAGGTGGTTTTTGAAGGGGGAGATTTTAGGAATTATACAGTTTTTGATTTTCAAAACAAAATCAATAATATTTTAAAAAACACAGAAATAAATACCTACTTGACAAATCAACAACAACTGTTTGATGGTAAAAACAAACAACGATTTTTAGGGTTGTTAAATAAACATATTGTTGCGTGTCGATTAGCAGTTAAAGAAGATTTGTTGTTGGTGTATGGCTGGTCTAATGACAAATTAGTTCGTGCAAATTCATATCATACAGAGCTTATAAAATTAGAAGATCATTCAAAATGGTTTCTTAAAAAAATATCAAATAACAATACGTTATTTTTAATAATTGAAGTGAATGGTCAACCGGCAGGAATTGTTCGTTTTGAAATTGATGAGAACAAAGCAGTAGTAGGAATAGTTGTGTCTAAGGAGTTTAGGGGGCAAAAATTGGCAAGCTACTTTTTAGAAGAGGGGTCAAAAAAGTATTTTAAAAAATTTGAGAAGCCAATTTTAGCTTATATCAAAAAAGAAAATATAGCTTCTGTAAAATCTTTTGAAAAAGCAGGATATTTGTATTTCGCTGATGATATAATTTGTGAAAGTAGTAGTTATGTATATAAATTAGAAAAGAACCATGTCGCTAAATAAATGTTTTATAATAGCTGAGTTATCGGCTAATCACGGAGGTGATTTGGAAATTGCAAAGGCAACTGTAAGAGCAGCAAAAAAAGCAGGAGCAGATGCAATTAAACTGCAAACCTATACAGCTGATACTATTACCTTAAATGTAAAGTCTGATCTTTTTAAAATTAGTCAAGGAACTGTATGGGATGGGCAATACTTGTATGAATTATATCAAAAAGCTTCTTTACCTTGGGATTGGCATAAAGAATTATATACAGAAGCGGCAAAAGAAGGTTTAGTGTGTTTTTCGTCACCTTTTGATAAAACCGCAGTAGATTTTTTAGAAGAATTAAATACTCCAATATACAAGGTTGCGTCTTTTGAAATAACGGATATTCCTTTAATTAAATATATTGCATCTAAGAAAAAGCCAATAATTATATCAACTGGGATAGCTACAATTGAGGATATTGAATTAGCTATAGCAGCATGTAAATCGGAAGGAAATAATGATATAACAATTTTAAAATGTACTTCCGCATACCCAGCTGATCCTGCTGACGCCAATTTAATAACGATACCTGATATTGTAAACAAATTTGGAGTAAAGTCTGGATTGTCTGATCATACTATGGGGATAGAAGCTCCCGTTGTGGCTGTTGCTTTAGGGGCTACGGTAATTGAAAAGCATTTTATTTTAGACAAAAACATTGGTGGTGCAGATGCACATTTCTCTTTAGATGTTAACGAGTTTTCGGAAATGGTTAAAGCCGTACGTTTAACTGAACAACTAATGGGGAAAATAGATTATGAAATGACAGAAAATAAAAAAGTGAGCAGGGAGTTTTCTAGGTCGCTATTTGTTGTTGAGGATGTAAAAGTGGGTGAGTTAATTACCGAAAAAAATGTACGCTCTATTCGCCCAAGTTACGGTTTACATCCAAAATATTTTACGGAAATTTTAGGGAAAACGTTTATTCAGAATGCGAAAAAAGGTACTCCGTTAAGTTTTGAATTAATTAAATAATAATGAAAGATTTTTCTGAAATAAAAAAGGAAATACTATATATAGAAAGTAAATTTTCTGTCAATTCTTGGAAAGTCAATGATATTTATATTTGGCCAATAATAAGAATTCGGTTGTTTTTTTATTTTAGAAATGAAAACTTTTTAGATAATAAACCAGTTTTAGGTAAGTTAATAAAAAAAGAAAATAAAAATTCCTCCTCCTCATATTCTCCTTTTAAAAGAGTATCCTTTTTTGTTAAGGGAAAAATTAATGTTTTAAGGTTAATTATAAACTATAAACTTTTTTTATTGTTTTTGCCTAAACGAAAATACGTTTTTGTAGCTGCTGAGGTACATAGGGTACATTATAAAAACACTAGTTATAATAGGTTTTTTGATACTTTAATAGAGAAATATTCGCTTTTATCAAATTCTATGTACTTTGAATATGGAAATGAACCTATTAAAAAACAGTATCTTAAAAATAATATTTACAAATTTAATAAGGTGCTGAAAACTTATTTGTTGTTGGGTAAATATTTAAAAAAAGAAGAGGTCAAAGTTTCTTTAAATGGCTATGATAAATTTTTAAAATATCTTTCAGATAATAATATGGAAGGGGTTTCTGAAAGATATTCAAAAGATAAAATTGAAAATTGGGCAATTACTAGGATGCACCCTAAGATTATTTTTTTTAAGAAAATATTAAAAAAAATAAACCCTCAAAAAATAATGATTCTTTGTTATTATTCAGAAGAAATAATGGCCTTAACAGCTGCGGCAAACCAATTAGGTATTCAAACAATAGAAATGCAACACGGTCCGCAGACAGAAACACATTTAGCTTATGGAAGTTGGTCTGTGATACCTAAAAAAGGATACGATATGTTGCCTAGGGAATATTGGTGTTGGGATAGTTTTAGTGCAAGTGTTTTAAATAATTTAAATATAGCAAATAAACTTTATTCTTCTAAAAATATAGGTAATCCCTGGGTGGACTATTGGAAAAATAAAAAAGAAAGCTACCCTTATTCGGGCTATATATTATATGCATTTCAACCTATTTGGTCAGGAACATCTATAGAAGACTTATTACCAGAAAATCTTATTAAATTTATAAAAAATGAATCCTATAAATGGTTTATTAGGCTTCACCCTAGGCAAATGGAACAAAAAGAGGTAATAGTTTCTTTTTTAAAGAAGAAAGGGGTTTTTGATAAAATAAATATTGATGACGCAACCAATGATCCTTTACCGCAATTATTAGCGAATGCAAAATTACATTTTACATTAAATTCAGGGACAACTTTAGAGGCTAGTTTTTTTAATTTGAAAACGGTGTTAATTGATGAGCTTGGAAAAGACTATTATGCTGATTTAATTAAAAAAGGTGAAGTTTATTATTTGAACCCTAATGATTTAAATTTTATTTATAAATTGAAAGCGTGTGTGGATGAAGAAAAAATGCATCAAAATAATACAAAAGTAAATAGTCCTCTAGTCAATAATCTATTCGATTAAAAAATAATATGAATATAATTACTAAACTAAAGTTAAAGCTACTTCGACGTTTAAAAAAAGAGTTGGAGTTTGTAAATTTTTTTTCAAAAAATGAAAACCCATCGACGGTTATTACAGGTAGTTACATATCTACTAATGTTGTTTTAGGTGATGATAGTAAAATTAGTGATTCAAGTTTGAAGTTTAAAGGAAGTTTAGGAGCTGATGCTTTTATTGATGGAGTGGCAGTGTCTGGCGTTTTTAACTCAAAAGAAGGTTGTAGATTGTACAGGTGTGAATTAGATGGAAATATATCGTTGGGAAAATATACTTCTTTATGGGGGCCTAATTTAATACTCCATTCTGGTAAACAAAAAATAACTATTGGTAGTTTTTGTTCCATTGCTCGCAATGTGTCTATGCAAGCGTATAATCATAATAGTAAAAAACTAAGTACTTATTTTATAGGACAAAATTTATTTCAAGAAAAATGGAATAATGAAACAGTAAGTAAGGGGGGTATAACCATAAAAAATGATGTATGGATAGGGGCGCATTGTGTAATTCTTGGGGGGGTAACCATTGGTAATGGTGCAATAATTGCAGCTAATAGTGTGGTAACCAAAGATGTGCCTCCTTATAGTATAGTTGCTGGGACACCAGCAAAAGTAATTAAATATCGTTTTGACGCAGCAACAATTACTCAAATTGAAAAGTTAGCCTGGTGGGAATGGTCAGTAGAGAAAATAAAGGAAAATAAACACCTTTTTGAAAATGAGTTTAATAGTTCTGTTTTAGAATAAGTGGCGTTTTTTTTTGCTTGTCATTTTAACTTTAAGAGGGATCTCAATTGACTCAGAATAGGTGGATGCTTATGTTTTTTTTATAGGATTAAGTATTAATCTATAGGAATAATTTCATTTTTTTTTAACTATATTGGCTATCTCTAAAAAAAATATTTTAAAGATACATGTCTCCGTTAGTTTCCATCATAATTCCAACATATAATAGGGCTACTTTAATAAGAGAAACACTTGATAGTATATTGACGCAAACCCATACTAATTGGGAATGTATTGTTGTTGATGATGGCTCTACTGATGACAGTGAAAAAGTTATAGGAGAGTATGTGAAAAAAGATGCGCGATTTCGATTTCACAAAAGGCCAAAGGATAGACCAAAAGGGGCAAATGCATGTAGGAATTATGGGTTTGAGTTATCGGAGGGAGAGTTTGTTAATTGGTTTGATAGTGATGATTTGATGCATACTGATAATTTAGCATTGAAAGTAAGTGCTTTTACAAATGATATAGACTTTGTAATTGGGAATACTATTAATTTTGACGAGTTTGGCAAGACCTCAAGACCTTATAAATTAAATTATGATTACCCGATTGATGTAGAAAAGTTTGTAGCACAACAAATAGGTTGGATTACAAATGATGTACTATTACGTAAATCAGTATTACATGAAGTAACATTTAATGAAAAATTAAAGTTTGGTCAGGAATATAATTTTTTTTCAAGGTTTTTGTATAAAAACAATAAAGGTTGTTATTTAAAAAAGGATATAGCCCAAAGAAGAATACATTCTGGCTCAATAACCACGGCTAAATTAGCGAGTATATCAACTAAAAAGGATAAAGATTTATTTTGGCATGAAAATCTTTTATTAAATGATATTTATAATGATGCTTCTGAAAAATCCATTAAAAGAAGCATAAGGAGATTACTTCGATTTTCATATGAAAGTCAAGCTAAATTTAGAGTAAGCAAGAATCAAATAATTATGTTAAAATGGTTGTTGAAGCTGAAAATGTATCAGCAAACATGTATTTATCTTTTATGGATACTAACAAATTTAATGACCGGTAAAGGATATCTATTGCTAAAAAAAATAAAGATTTAAAAAATTCAACTAATTTATGAATGATTTAATTTCAATAATTTTACCTTTTTATAATGTCAAAATATATCGATGGATAAAATGAATAGTTTCCCACCTTTAGTGTCGGTCGTAATTCCTTACTATAATTCACATGATTATATAAAGCAGTGTTTAGAGTCAGTTTTGTTACAATCTTATTCAAATATTGAAATTATTGTTGTAGATGATGGGTCTGATTCAAAATCAAGTGCCGTTTTAGAACATTTCCGTTCTAATATAAATGTGCTTTTAAAGCAAGAAAACAAAGGTCAGTCAACGGCTAGAAATGTAGGTATTCAGAAAGCTAAAGGTGAATATATTTTTGTGTTGGATAGCGATGATTACTTGGGGAAACCTTTTTTTGATAAAAGTGTTCAATTATTGATGTCTGATAGCAATGTTAAATTAGTTAGTTGTTATGCTAATCTAGTCTATCCAGATGGTAGTGTAGCCCTGTATAAACCAAAAGAAGGAGTGATAAAAGATTTTCTTTTTAACAATCAGGTCCTAGGTACATCTATGTTTCGGAAAAAGGATTGGTTGTTGTGTGGTAAATATGATGAATCAATGAGAAAAGGATTTGAAGATTGGGAGTTTTTTATACGTCTATTAAATTTAGGAGGTAATTGTGTAGTTCTGCCAGAAATAGGGTATAATTACAGGAAGAGGTTGATTTCAACAACTTCTAATGCTAATAAAATTAAATATGATTTATTAAAGTATATTTATTTTAAGCATACTGATTTATACAAAGAAAATTTCATTGATTTTGTTACGTTTTTATTAAAAAAGATTGAAAGGGAAGAAATTGAAAAAAGTAAAATGTACGATAGAATTGAATATAAAGTGGGTAATGCAATACTAAGACCTATTAGGCTGTTAAAGAAAATATTTTATGCTAGGAGGTAAATTAATGATCATATTAACGATTTTAAAAGAAGAAATTTAGTAAGAGAAACTTTTAGACTCTATAATTGCTTAAACCTAGACTAATTGGAAGTGTTTTATGATTGACGATAATTCAGGAGATAATACTAAAGAAATAGTTGAAATTTATATTAAATAAGCCGATCGGTTTTCTTTTTATGTAAAGGAAGTTAAGTGTGTTAAAGCTTAATCTATCTCTAGGAATATGGTAGTGAATTTGAACATTGGTTTTTTTTTATAATGTTATTATCAAAAGGTTGGTAATCTGAAGGGGCGAAATTAAATGGTATAATTATAGAAAAAGAATCAAATCAACAATTACTAAAGCAAATGATAATAAAGGAGATTATTGGAGTATATTTTAACTAGAATATTTTTTTTCACAAAGTATATTATGATATGAAAGTTATGTTTTTATTAAGTAATTTTGAAAAAGAAATCATGTCAAAAAATAAATATGCGTTTATGATTCAAACTAGTAAGTTTAGTTTTTAATCCATAAGAGTATTTAAGTAATTATTAACAAAATAAAAATAATCCATTACTGTAAAATGTTGGCAGGGAAAAGTGAGGTGCTATTTTATGAAAAATTTATTTAAAAAAATATCAAAAATATCAGTATATACTTTATATAAAAATTATAAAGATACTAAGGCTTATAAAAAATGTATAGAGCAACAACAACAACAAATTCGAAAGTATTCGGACGAAAATATCATTCGAAAACTACACATAGGATGTGGATCTAATTATTTTAAAGGGTGGTTAAATACCGATCTGAATTATAATGAAAAAGTAGCTTTTTTAGATGCAGGAAAAACATTTCCGCTAATATCTGACTCATTTGATGCTGTTTATTCAGAACATCTATTTGAACATTTAAATTTGAATCAGCAGATAAACATGCTAAAAGAAAGTTATAGAGTTTTAAAAAAAGGAGGGACGCTTAGAATAGCTACTCCTTCAATAAAATTTTTATTTGAACTATATCAAAACCCAAACTCAGATATAAATAAGAACTACCAACAATGGGCTATTCAGCATTCATTAACATTAAAGTCGGTAAAAGAAAATATTTCAGATGACAAAGTGCATCATATTTATGTTATTAATAATTTTTTCCGTGCATGGGGGCATCAATTAATTCATGATTTTGAAAGTTTATCAGCTTTAACAATTCAATGTGGTTTTAATACGCCTAAATCATTCAATATAGGAGAAAGTGAAGTAGAATACTTAAAGTCTGTGGAAAAACATATGACTATTATCCCTTCAAAAATGAATTTATTGGAGACGATGATTATTGAAGTAACAAAATAATTTACTTATATGCTGGGTAACGAAAAAATAACGATCATATTAACCACCTTCAATAGAGCAAATTTAGTTGGAGAAACTTTAGACTCAATAATTGCTCAAACCTATAACAATTGGGAATGTTTTATAATTGATGATAATTCAATAGATAATACTAAAGAAATAGTTGAAAGTTATATTCAAAAAGATGCTAGGTTTTCTTTTTATGCAAAGGGAGCTAAGTATACCAAAGGATTATCAGCCTCTCGTAATATGGGAATGGACTTGATAGAAGCGTTAAGTTTAAAACCGAAATATATTCAGTTTTTTGATGATGATGATATTATGCACCCTCAGAAATTTGAAATTCAAGTTAAAGAATTTGAAAAAAATAATAGCTTAGACTTAACAATTTTTCCTACAAAAAATTTTTATAATAGAAATGAATTTGAGATAGCTAATTATGTTAATTTTGATTCGAGAATCATTAAAAACATAGCAGAAGATTTTTTTTTAGCAAGGACTTTATTTACAGCTCAAGTACCATTAATTAGATATAATTATATAAAAGATATTCGTTTTAATGAAGCGCTATTTTATGCGGAAGAATGGGAAGTTTTTAATAAATTGTTTTTTACGAAAAAAACAGTAGTTTCATATGTAAGTGTACCATTGTATTATCATAGAAAACATGAAATGTCAATAACAGCTAATTTATATGGAAAAACTAATATTAAAGAAGTTTCAAAATGTAAGGCGTTTGTTAATGTATATCATATTGTGAAAAACAGCAAATATTTTAATGGATTGATTTTTACCCGCTTTATAAGCTTTGCAATTCATAATAAACAGAATTGTTCATTATTCTCAGATTTAATTTCGGATTTAAAAAAATCTTTGCTTGGAAATAAAATCAAAGAAATCACTATGTTATTTTTATTAAATCTAGTTAAGCCTCAAAATAAAAGATTAATAAAGTTAATTCAAAGAATTTCTAGGTTGTAATCATTTTTTTTACTAAAAAAAATATGATAATAAAAAATAAATGCGATGTTGTGGTTATATTGGCTTGTCAACAGCAGTATTAGCTATCAGGTTTATGTTGTAGATGTAAAAAGTGTTGTTATAGAATCATTAAAAAAATAAAATTCATATTATTGAGCTAGATTTAAACAAAATTATGCATAAAGTTGATATTCTAGTTTATATAGTAGCTCATGATGAATTTAAAAATATAAACCCAAATTCAGAACAGATTGCTCTGTTTTTTTGTGGTGTAATAAAATAAATTATTAATGAATTCGGGAAAAAAAATTTTAGTAATATCTGAATCAATAGATGTAGAGGATAGTAGTGCTTCAAAAGGTAGGGTGGCATTAATATACAATTTAAAAAAAGTAGGGTATACAGTTAAAGTACTACATTACACTCGTAAAGAAATACAACTAAAAGAAATAGAATGTATTAACATAAATGAATTGAAATTTAGTGTTAATTATGTGTTGAGTAGAACGCAACGCGTTTTACAGCGTTTGTTAAAATTGAACTTTTCTCGGTTTTTAGAAAACATTTTTGGACATTCTTTTGCCTTTTTTAATGATTCTAAAAGTATTTCTAGGGCAATTAAACATCAATATAATAATGAGGATTTAATAATAACATTAAGTAAAGGTGCGAGTTTTAGGCCTCATCATGCTATGCTGAGGTTGCCTAAATTGCATGATAAATGGATGGCATATGTACATGATCCATATCCTTTTCATTATTACCCAAGACCATATAATTGGGTAGAAAAAGGTTATAAATACAAGGAAGATTTTTTCAGGCAAGTTTCTGAAAAAGCTAAATACTCTGCGTTTCCAAGTTTATTGTTAAAAGAATGGATGGGGAGTTATTTTTCAAACTTTTTAAAAACTGGCTTGGTAATTCCTCATCAAAATTTAGACAATAATTTTTCTGAAGAAACATCATTACCAATATATGTAGATCAAGAAAAATTTAATTTACTTCATGCGGGGAATTTAATGAAGCAACGTGATCCAAGAGGCTTAATTGAAGGGTTTCGTTTATTTTTAGAGAATAACACTAAAGCTAAATCAGATGCTCAATTAATTCTATTAGGAAACGCTGACTATCATAAAAATTATTTAATTCAAATTTTAGATGACAATATTTATTGGAGTAACGGGAATGTGCCATTTAAAGAAGTAGATAAGGTACAAAATAATGTGACTATAAATATTATATTAGAATCGAAATCAGAAATAAGTCCATTTCTTCCTGGTAAGTTCCCACATATTATAAATGCGAATAAGCCAGTATTACTTTTAGGACCGAATTATAGTGAGTCAAAGAGATTATTAGGTAAAGATTATTATTATACGACAGAAGTTGATGATATAGAGTTGATAGCTAAGCTTATTGAAGACTTTTATAACAAGTGGAAAAATGAGACTTTGCATTCTTTAGATAGGGAGGATTTAATTTTATATTGTGGTAAGAGTTATTTAAATAAAGTAATTGATAAAATAGGATGTTAGATTTTACATTTGTAATACCAACAAAAAACAGAGTAGAAGATTTAAAGAAAACTTTAAGTTCTCTGGAAGTTTATATTAATGATCCCAAAATAGAATTTATTGTGTTTGATGATGGTTCAAATGATAGCACAGGAGAGTTTGTTACAAAAGAATATCCTTCAATTATTTATAAATTTAATAAAAGGTCGAAAGGAATTCATTTTGTCAGAAATCAGTTACTTGGTCTGGTTAAAACGAAGTACCTTGTAAGTATTGATGATGATGCGAATTTTTTAACTACTGATTTTTTAGAGGATATTAGACAATATTTTAATGATAATCCTAAAGTCGCTATTCTTCCTTTTAGAGCATACTGGAATTTGTTGCCCCCCACGACACATTCAACTAATCAAAAAAGTGTAAGAACTAAAGGTTTTGGAGCTGTTTCATTTGCAATGAGAACAGATTCTTGGCAAAAAATACCTAACCTATTAGAGTGGTTTAAATTTTATGGAGAAGAAGATTTTATATCTTATCAGTTGTATAGACAAGGATTAGAAATACATTATTTTCCTAAAGTATTGGTTCATCACAGAGTAAATATTAAATCAAGAAAAAAACAGAAAGATTATCGTTTAAGGTTACGTAGATCTTTACGTTCGGGATGGTACCTTTTTGTTTTATTTTACCCTCTTCATAGAATTCCACGTATTTTTATATATACGATATGGATGCAAATTAAAACTAAAGTTTTAAAAGGTGATGTTAAGGCCCTTAGAGCTATTATTCAAGCATTTTTTGATGTAATATTTAATCTCCCAAGATTATTTTATAATTCGAATCGATTATCAGAAAAAGAATTTCAAGATTATTTGAAAATTCATAACACTATTTTATATTGGACACCAGAAGATAATTAATTATGACATTTATAATTGCAGAAATAGCACAAGCACATGATGGAAGTTTAGGAATGGCACTTTCTTATATAGATGCTGTTGCTAAAACAGGATGTGATGCCATAAAGTTTCAAACGCATATTGCTAAAGCAGAAAGTAGTATTCATGAACCTTTTAGAGTTAAATTTTCTAAGCAGGATGATACGCGTATGGAGTATTGGAAACGCATGGAATTTACTTTGGAACAATGGAAAGTGATAAAAAAGCATTGTGATAATGTAGGATTAGAGTTTATGAGTTCTCCATTTAGTAATGCTGCTGTTGATTTATTAGAGGAAATAGGTATAAAGCGTTATAAAGTAGGTTCTGGGGAAGTAAATAATTTTGTGCTTTTAGAAAAAATCGCCCAAACAGGTAAACCGGTAATTATATCATCAGGGATGAGTTCCTTTGATGAGTTAGATGCTACGGTTGCTTTTTTGAAGCATAGAAATGTAGATTATTCAATTCTTCAGTGTACGACATCATACCCTACAAAACCAACTCAATTTGGATTAAATGTTATTAGTGAATTAAAAGAAAGATACCAAGTGTCAATTGGTTTTTCGGATCATTCATCATCAATAGAATCCTCTATTGCTGCAACAGCTTTAGGAGCAGAACTATTGGAGTTTCATGTGGTGTTTGATAAAGAAATGTTTGGACCTGATGCCAAATCCTCTTTAACTATGGAAGAAACTAGTCAATTAGTTAATTCAGTAAGAAATGTAACTATTGCGTTAGAAAACCCCATAGATAAAAATTGTAATGATCAATATTCAGCGTTAAAAAGTATTTTTGAAAAATCACTAGCAGTAAATAAAAATCTAGTAAAAGGGCATGTCATTATTTTTTCTGATTTAGAAACTAAAAAACCCAAAGGTTATGGTATTTTAGCGAGCGAATATGAGAATGTATTAGGAAAACAGTTGAAATCCGATTTAAAACAATGGGATTTTTTAAATTATGATGATATTGTATAAATATGAGTATTAGAAAAATATGCGTAGTTGTTACTGCTCGTCCATCGTATAGTCGAGTAAAGACAGCACTTACAGCTATAAAAAATCATCCGAACTTAGAATTACAGTTAGTCATTGCAGGTTCTGCACTACTTGGCAGGTATGGAAATGCTGTTGAATTTATTGAAAAAGATGGATTTGACATTGCTGAAAAAGTTTTTATGGTGCTGGAAGGGGAAAATCCTACTGCTATGGCAAAAACAACCGGATTAGGAGTAATGGAGCTTTCTAATGTGTTTTACAATTTACAGCCTGATGCAGTTATTACGATTGCTGATAGGTTTGAAACTATAGCTACAAGTATTGCGGCATCTTATCAAAATATTCCGCTAATTCATTTACAAGGAGGAGAAGTTACTGGAAATATAGATGAAAAAGTACGTCACGCAAATACAAAATTAGCTGATATACATTTAGTAACATCTGAAGAAGCAAAAGAACGTGTACTGAAAATGGGAGAACATCCTGAAAAAGTATTTAACACTGGTTGTCCTTCTATAGATTTGGCTAAAGAAATACAAGAAAGTCCTAGCTTAGATTTTGATCCTATTAAAAAGTACGGAGGAGTAGGTATTGAAATTAATTGGAAATCTGGTTATTTAGTAGTAATGCAACACCCTGTAACTACAGAGTATGAGTCTGCTAAAGCAGATGTGCTAAAAACCTTAATGGCTATTAACGAATTAGATATTCCTACATTTTGGTTTTGGCCAAATGTTGATGCGGGTTCTGATGGTACTTCTAGTGGTATACGTACCTTTAGAGAATTAGAAAACCCTAAAAATATTCATTTCTTTAAAAATATGGAGCCAAATGATTTTTTAAGATTATTGGTCAACTCTAAGTGTTTGATAGGGAATTCAAGTGTTGGTATTAGAGAATGTTCTTATTTAGGAGTACCTGTAGTAAATATTGGTACGCGTCAACACAGACGTCAGCGTGGAACTAATGTATTGGATGTAGTATATGATAAAGAAGTGATTAAAACAGCTGTTATAGAACGTATGTCCAATAAAAGTATTATCCCGGAAACTATTTATGGTGATGGAGATGCTGGTGAACGTATCGCGGTAATATTGGCAGAAGTAGAACTGAGTTTTCATAAAACAATTGTGTATTAATGAAAATTTTAGGATTAATACCTGCAAGAGGTGGTTCTAAAGGAGTGCCTAAAAAAAACATTAAATTGTTAGCAGGAAAACCACTATTGCAATACACTTCTGAAATTGGTTTACAATCAAAATACTTGTCAAAAGTTGTATTGAGTACTGATACGGATGAAATTATTGAAGTAGGGAAAAAGTTAAATTTAGAGGTGCCTTTTAAACGACCATCTAATTTGGCTGCTGATGCGTCACCTACTTTACCAGTTATTATGCATGCATTAGATTATTATGCAGCTTTAGGTGAAGAATTTGATGCAGTTTGCTTATTGCAAGTAACAAGTCCGTTTAGAACCTTAGAGTTTTTAGATGAAGCCATAGAAACATTTATAGAACAACAAACCGATTCGTTGATTTCTGTTCAAGAAGTTCCGCATGAGTATAACCCACATTGGACATTTGAAGTGAATCCTTCGGGAAATTTGCATATTTCAACTGGGGAAGAAAAAATTATTTCAAGACGGCAAGAATTACCAAAAGCTTACCATAGAGATGGAAGTATTTATATAACAAAAACATCAGTTTTGAGGGAGCAACACTCTCTTTTTGGAAAAAGTATAGCCTACATAGAATCCTCTAAAGAAATGTATGTAAATATTGATACGATGACGGATTGGAAGAAAGCGGAATTAATGATAAAAGATAATATTTAAATGCTTAACAGAATTATACATAAAATTTTAAAACAGTTGCCTTTTAATTCATTTAAGGTCTTTGTTTATAGGAGCGTTTATAATTATAAAATTGGAGAAAACGTGATTATTGGTAAAAGTATAATTAAGTGTAAAAGTGTTATTATAGGGGATAATGTATTGATAAGAGATAATAATATTATTTTATGTGGTAAATTAGAAATTGGTAATAATACAGCTATACATAGTGGTAACGTTATAAGTGGCTCGGCAAATTTTATTGTTGGAAAAAATTCAAGAATAATTAATGACCATTTTTTTGATTTATATAATAATATAACTGTTGGGAATAATACATGGTTAGCAGGTAAAGAAAGTCAATTTTGGACTCATGGCTCAATTCATACAAAAACTGGAAACAAAGATTTATCGATATCAATAGGTGATAATGTTTATGTCGGGTCTAAAGTTTGTTTCGCTCCAGGTGTAAAAATTGAAAATGTAAATTTAATTGGGTTAGGAAGTGTAGTTTCTCGCTCAATTTTAACCAATAAAAATATAGTAGCGGGTAACCCTTCTAAAATTGTTAAAGAGAATATTGATTGGAGAGAAAATTGGTGATTTATGTGTGGTATAGCCGGAATAGTAGGAAAAGGAAGAGAAGAGCAGTTAGCAGAAATGTTATTAACTCAAAAGCACCGTGGTCCAGATAATACTTCTGTTTGGTGTACTGATACTGTAAAACTAGGACATAACAGGTTATCAATAATTGATTTGTCTACAGAAGCTAATCAGCCTTTTGAAACAGAAGAATATGTACTTGTTTTTAATGGGGAAATTTATAATTATGTTGAATTAAAACAAGAACTAAAGGATTCTTTTAATTTTAAAACAAGTTCAGATACGGAAGTTCTTTTAGCGGCATATGCTAAATGGGGTAAAACATGTTTGAGTAAATTAAACGGGATGTTTTCTTTTGCTATTTGGGATAAAAAAAAGGAAAAATTATTTGCAGCTAGAGATCGCTTTGGGGTAAAACCTTTTTACTATCACTACCAAGATGGGACATTTTACTTTGCTTCAGAAATTAAAACACTATTTGCAGCAGGAATACGAAAAAATCCTGATAAAAAAGTATGGGCAAGTTATTTTGTTTATGGTAGCTACGGTATGCCAACGGAAACATTTTGGGAAAACATTAATCAATTAGCTGGTGGGCATTATTTAGAGTTGGATAAAGGAAATTTAACTATTAATAAATGGTACTTTTTTGAAGAAGAAATAAAAAAATATATTCAAGAAGAATCCTTCAATAAAGTAAAGGAAACTTACACTGAATTATTGGTAGATAGTATTAAACTACGTTTTAGGGCTGATGTTCCTGTAGGCTTTAATGTTAGCGGAGGTTTAGATAGTTCTGCATTATTGGCTTTTGTAAATAGGTTTAATAAAGTAGATAAAAGTTTAATAAAAGCCTATACCTTTTATACAGGTGATGATCGTTACGATGAAACTCCTTGGGTAGAAGAAATGATTTCATTAACAAATAATCCGCTAGAAAAAGTATTATTGTCTGCTGATGAAGTAGCTTTATTATCTACTAAGATAGCAATGCATCAAGATGAACCTTTTGGTGGAATACCAACCTTGGCTTATGCCAAAATATTTGAACAAGCTAGAAAAGAGGGTACCTTGGTGCTTTTAGACGGTCAAGGGATGGATGAACAATGGGCAGGATATGATTATTATCTTCAAAAAAACGATTCTATAATTCAGGGAGTCAATTCATCTCCTTTTAAAAGGGATGTGTTATCAGATGAAATGTTAGCTTTGGCAGAAAAACCAGTTTACCCAAAGCTTTTTAGTGATGAGTTATTAAACAAACAATATAGAGATTTGTTTTATACAAAAATACCAAGGGCTTTGCGCTTTAATGATCGAGTTTCTATGGCCAGTAGTACAGAATTACGAGAGCCATTTTTGGATTATAGATTGGTAGAATATGCTTTTGCACAACCTACATCGTTTAAGATTAAAGAGGATGTTCAAAAATATATGTTGAGAGAAATTGTTTCAGAACAGTTAAGCGATTCTATTTCATATGCACCAAAACGTCCGTTACAAACACCTCAAAGAGAATGGTTAGCAGAAGAACTACAGGATTTTGTAATCAATCAACTTCAGATTATTGAGAACTCTGAAGTATCTTCATGGTTTAAAATGAATGAACTTCAAAAAGAATGGATAAATTATTTATCAGGAGATAAGAATTCTAGTTTTCATATTTGGCAATGGGTGAGTTTAGGGTTAACTATATAAAGAATTAAAAAATGAGTACGTTAGGAGTAGTTATTACAGATGGTGTAGGATATCGGAATTTTGTAATGAGCAATTTTTTGAAAGAAAGCGCATTAAATTATGATAGCGTAATTATCTATTCAGGCCTACCTAAAGAAGTGTATGAAACTGATATTCAATTTCAATCATTAAAAAATATTGAAATAAGAGAATTAGCAGTTTTTCAAGAATCAAATAAAACATGGTTTTATAGGAAATTAAAGGAGGTTGCTCATATGACCTTACATAAAGAGCATTACGGAATTAACGATAATTTACAAAGAGGTTATCCAAAAGGGAATTCTAAAAGAGAGGTCTTAATTAAAATTATTTATGGTGTTGCTAGTTTGTTTCATTCAGAAAAGAACATTTGTGCCTATGAAAGTTTACAGTTTAGATCATTTAAAAATCATTTTATTACCAAATCATACCATTCCTTTTTAAAACAGGATAAACCTGATCAATTGTTTTTTACGCATCAACGCCCACCGTACTTAGCTCCCTTGTTATATGTAGCAAATTTATTGAATATAAAAACGAGTACTTTTATATTTAGCTGGGATAACTTAGCGTCAAAAGGACGCATGTTAGGAGAGTTTGATTCGCATTTGGTGTGGAGTGATTTGATGAAAAAAGAATTGTTACATTTTTATCCAAAAACTAAAAAACAAAATATTTTGGTGGTAGGTACACCACAGTTTGAACCATATGTGATTGATAATTATGCAATTGATAAAAAGGAATACTTTAAAAAGTTTGCTTTAGATATTGATAAAAAACTCATTTGCTACAGTTGTGCGGATGCTGATATAGGAAGAAATGATGAGGTTCATATCCGAGGTATTCTTAGTTATATATTGCAAAATTCTTCAAAAAAACTGCAATTATTAGTACGAACATCACCTGCAGAGGATGGGAAAAGATTTGAAAGCTTAAAAAATGAATTTCCTGAGATACGTTGGAATTTCCCTAAATGGGTGTTGACGAGGGATAACCATGTAGAGAGTTGGTCACAACGTTTGCCAAGCTATGAAGATGTGATTGATTTAAAATCAGTGTTGAGCTTTGCAGATGTAAATGTAAATATGCTTTCCACGATGAGTCTTGACTTTATGTTATTCGATAAACCTGTAATAAACACTGTTTTTGGAAGTTCAAACAATGGACTTTATGATGATCAAAGGTTTTTGAACTATGTGCACTATAAATATGTAATTGAAAGTAAGGCGGTTACTATAGCTAAAAATGAAAAAGAGTTACATGAACAATTGACAGAAGCATTGGAACAACCTGATTTACGAATGCAATATAGAAAGAGGTTAATTGATTTGGAAATAGGAGCTTCTTTACAAGGAACGAGTAAACGGATAGTAGAAGCGTTAAAAGAATTTTAATATCAATTAAATATTTATACCATTGAGGTTTTAATTTCAAGTTGATTAATTAGAATTTCATTAAATAATAAAACTAAACACTCGGTTATTTTGGGTTACTAATAAAAAAAAACTAATTGTTTTTGTACATGCCCTGAGGCTTTTAAAATGTCAGCAGTGGTAAAATTCTTTTAAACTGAAGTTTGAATTACCGCACAACACAGAGAAATGTTAAATCAAGTGTATTTTTTTTTTAAAATAAGCCCTGATTATGATTTAATGAAAGCTTATCAGACATTAAATCAATTTTGTATGCGTAAATAAAAAAAATGCTCTTTTTTTAAGAAAAAATAATCCTGATCTAGTTTTTGTTCATGGTGTTACTACATCAAGTTGAATGACAGTATTAGCGGCATTTCATAAAATCATCAAAGTAAGACATAACTACATATTGAAATAGGTTTAAGAATCTATGAAAATCGTCTCCTTTTCTGTAAATACTAAAATTGATGTTTTTTTGTGGGGAATTAATAATATAAATAAAGATAGAGAAGACATTCGATCTATTAAAAAATTTATAAAGGCAGATAAAAGCTTATTGTAGTAACCGGTAATCTAATAGAGAATCTTGGAGATAAGTTTAAAACATTTTGTAGTGCTTTAAAAGAACTCTCTGAAAGATATGATGTACAGCTTATTTATCCTGTAAATCTAAATCTTTTAGACTGTGAGGTTTTTATTTGGTTATTAAGTCAGTTTTATCTAACTATTAATGATACTAGAGGGGACAAGAAGAAAATCGATTATTAGGTAAGCAAGTATTGGCTATTTGAGAAGTAACAGAACATCAAGAAGCGGTTAATGTAAGTACTGTACTCTTATTGGAACTGATAAGAATACAATAGCTAATAGAATGCGCTCAATTGCTTACAAATGAGCATGAGTGTGTAACAATGAGTGCAATGAATAATGCATATGGTAATGCTATACAAAAAATTATACGCTTCTTGAAAAATATTAAATAAAAAGACTGTATTTTTACCATACTATAAAAATAATTTAAGATTGAATATACTTGTCGTTTGTGACTATAAAATAAACCCTAATAGAATTGGGGGAATGGATCGATTTTTTAAACTTTTTGATGAACAAGTTAAAAAAGAAGGACATCAGGTTACTTGGATATTTTCTGATGTGGTTTTGCATAACTTTTATGAAACATTAACATTTGTTTCAGCAGAAAACAAAGGGGTATTGCAATGTGCTGAAAATTTTCTGAACAATGGTTCAAAGAAAATTGATGTACTTATTACTCATTTTGTTACTCAATATTCACCTCATTTCAAGAAATTTAAGACAGTATATAATATTGGTAAAATATTTTGTGTAGATCATAACCCTAGACCTTTAGAAGGTTTTCCGCTTAAAAAAAGAATTAAAAAAAGAATTAAAGGATTTCTGTATCATGCTTATATTGATAAAATAATAGGGGTGTCGAAGTATACTTCAAGGCATAGTATTCAGGATTTTGGTTCCATAACCGCAAAAAATACAGAAACTATCTATAATGGAATTGATGCCTCCATATTTAAAAATAAAAAAGCACTTCAAAAGACTGATGATACCATCAATTTTGTAGTAGTTTCACATTTAAGGCATAGTAAAGGCATACAAGATTTATTGGAAGCATTGCATAACTTGTCTGTAAAAGAAAAAAATAAGGTAACTGTAGCTATATATGGAACAGGTCCTTATGAAGAAACCTTAAAAAATATTAGTAAGCAATATAGTCTTGGAGATATAGTAACTTTTAAAGGAAGTTCTCCAGAAATTCATTTGAATCTATATACCTATGATTATATGTTACAGCCTACCTATATGGAATGCTTTAGTTTGTCAATATTAGAAAGTTTGTTATCAAATGTACCTGTTGTAACTACTAGGGTAGGAGGTAATGCAGAAGTAATTGTGTCAGGTAAAAACGGTTGGCTTTATGATGCAGGGGATGTGGATGCGTTTACAAAAATTATTAAAAATATAATATCGAGTAGTTTTTCAATACAGCATGATGTATATGAAGAGATTGAAGAGAAGTATTCAATAGAATTAATGGTGTCTAATCACATTAAAATACTCTATAACTAATGCATATAGGGTTTTTATCATCGGAATATCCACATGTTAAATTAAACAGAACAGGTGGTTTAGGCACTAGTATTAAGAATTTAGCACTAGTATTAATTAAAAAAGGAATTGCTGTATCTGTTTTTGTTTATGGCCAAGATAGTGATGAGGTGTTAAATGATGCCGGTATTACTATATATAAAATAGCCTATAAAAGGTATTCTGTACTAGGATGGTATTTATACAGAAAACACATAAATAAATATATAAACAAGATAATTGTTACTCATGAAATTGACGTAATAGAAGCTCCGGATTGGACTGGAATTACTGCTTTTATGAAGTTTAAATGTTCACACATAATCCGATTGCATGGTTCGGATGCTTATTTTTGTAATTTAGAGAATAGGAAACAGAAATATAAAAATTACTTCTTTGAAAAAAAAGCACTTTTGGGTGCAGATAAAATAGTCTCGGTTAGTGACTTTACTGCAAAAGAGACGAATAAAATTTTCGGGATAAATAAATGTGATGAAGTTATTCATAATGGTATAAATACGTTCAACTTTAAACCTTTAGATGTAGCTATTCAGGAAAATCTAGTATTGTACTTTGGTACTATTATACGTAAAAAAGGAGTGTTAGAACTCGCTCATGCTTTTAATTTAGTGTTAGAAAAGAACCCAAATGCAAGGTTATTACTTTTAGGAAAGGATGTAGTAGATATTTTTGAACAAAAGTCAACCCTAGAACTATTTTTTAATATTCTTACTGAAAAAGCAAAGAATAGAGTCACACATTTGCAGGAAGTTCATTATACAGAAGTGGCCAATATTATTGCGAAAGCAAATGTGATCACCTTACCGAGTTTTGCAGAAGCTTTTCCAATGACCTGGTTAGAAGCTATGGGAATGGGAAAAGCGTTGGTAACCTCAAATGTGGGTTGGGCAAATGAGATGATGGTAGATGGCGAAACGGGGTTTACAATCAACCCTAAAAATCATGTTGATTATGCACATAAAATACAGATGCTATTAGCGGATGCTAATTTAGCTACTCAATGTGGTAGGAAAGCAAGAGAATGTGTGTTAGAAAATTTTGATACGCAGTTAATTGTTGAACAAAATATAGCTTTTTATGAATTAATTATACAGAAGGTTTGATCGTAATTTGTCATAATAGAAATCGGGTACTTACTATAAAGTCTACTTCAAATACAGCTATTCAGTATAAGGATAAGGCTAGTATTTCAATGGTGTTAAAAGAAATTGCAGTACAATATCCTTCTGAACTTATTATCTGGCACTGTGAGGAAGTATCGCAAGTATTAAATGTTGACGAATTGCCCGAATTATTTCATCATAAAAAGATGATGATGAGCTACAATCCATTGCAAAATAACTTTTTAGGAGATGTAATTGGGTTTGTTGATTTGTCTATTTTTATAAAAGTAAATAAAGAAGTAAGATATCCTACTTGGCAAATGAGTGCAACTGTAGGTGGTATACATGCCTCTGTAATCAATACGTTAGCTTCAGAGGTTACGTTTGATGCTGATTTTGAATATTTTTTAAGTTCAATGGCAAAATTAGCAATGCCTTTAGGTTTATTTTGTTATTCAGAACCAAAATTGCTTACTAAGAAGAGAGATATTAAAGAAGAAAGTAGTTCATTATATACTGTTTTTAAGTTTGTTAAGCAACATTATAAAATAAGTTGGTTGTTTCTATTGCTACTTAATTTGTTGGTTTACAATAAAAAAATAGCCATTATTCCTTTTCTACGAGTACTTTTTTTTACAAAACGGAAATTAAGTTCTACAATTTTAGATAAGATAGACGTTATTTCATTAACTAAAGATTCGATCCAACATACAATTGATGTTATTATACCAACTATTGGTAGGAAACAGTATTTATATGATGTGTTAAAAGACCTGTCAAATCAAACTTTACTACCCCAAAATGTAATTGTTGTTGAGCAGAATCCTGATAAAGGTTCCATGTCTGATTTGAATTATATAATTGATGAAGACTGGCCATTTAAAATTAAACATACTTTTACACATCAAACTGGAGCTTGTAATGCAAGGAATATTGCATTAGAACAAATTATAAGTGATTGGGTGTTTTTAGCCGATGATGATATTCGTTTTGAAAACAGTTTTTTTAAAGGGTGTATTTATAATGTAGAAAAATATAATCAACAAGCTATAACCTTGGCCTGTTTGAGGTTAAATGATGAGAAAAAAGTAGGGAAACCAATTCAGTGGGGAGCATTTGGCTCAGGCTGTAGTTTTGTAAAAGGAAATGTGTTAAAAAAACTTAAGTTTAATATGCAATATGAATTTGGTTTTGGAGAAGACACAGAGTTTGGTATGCAGTTGCGTAATATTGGGACTGATGTAGTTTATTGCTATTCACCAAGTTTGTTACATTTAAAAGCTCCAATTGGTGGTTTTAGAACGAAACACATCCATCCATGGGATATTGAAAAAATAAAGCCAAAACCGTCACCTACAGTAATGCTTTTTGAAGCAACTAATAAAATGCAAAGCCAAGTTTTTGGTTATAAAACATTATTATTTATAAAATATTATAGTCGTCAAAAAAATAAAAATCCGTTTTCTTATTTTAAAATGATGCAAAAACAATGGGGTATAAGTGAGCAATGGTCTAATGATTTAAAAGAGGGACGTTAGCATGAAGTTTAGTCTTATTATATGTACTTATATGCGTCCAAAAGCTATCATAACGCTTTTAGAATCTGTTACGCATCAAAAACGATATCCTGATGAAATCTTAATTATAGATGGCTCTCTGGATGATAAAACTAAAATAGTATTTGATAAAAGGGTTTTTAAGAATTTAACCTATTTTAAAGTTTCAGATAGCGATAGAGGATTAACAAAACAACGGAACTATGGGATAGATAAAGTTTCAGAAGTTATTGATGTAGTTTGTTTTTTAGATGACGATACCATATTAGACAATCATTATTTTGAAAAACTAATAGGAACCTACAGTATTCATACTGATGCCTTGGCTGTCGGAGGGTATATTACTAATGAAATTTCTTGGAGTAAGACAACTACTAATAGCACAAAATCTGATTTTGAGTATGACGGTTGGGCTAGAAAAGAAAGTAGTAGGTTTATGTTAAGAAAGAGGCTTGGACTTATAGATACTACATCACCAGGATATATGCCCATTTTTTCCAATGGAAGGTCAATTAGTTTTTTACCTCCAAGTGGTAAAACTTATCCTGTGGAACAATTAATGGGAGGAGTTTCTTCGTTTAAAAAAACTGTTTTTAAAGAACAGCAATTTTCTACTTATTTTGAAGGATATGGATTGTATGAAGATGCCGATTTTAGTTTGCGTTTGGCAAAAAAAGGTAGCTTGTATATTAATACAGCGGCTCAATTAGAGCATCATCATGATCCAGACGGTAGGCCAAATAAGTTTAAGTATGGCAAAATGGTGGTTAGAAACGGCTGGTATGTTTGGCGTATTAAATATGCGAATCCAAGTTTAGTGGCACGATTTAAATGGAATTGTATTGCTTTGTTATTAACATGTTTACGGTTTGTAAATGTAATAACAACATCAAGTAAGGAAGCTGCATTAACGGAAGCCTTAGGAAGAACCTATGGGTGGTTTAGTTTGATAGTTAACAAGCCAACAGTTTTAAGATGAAATTTGTAATTATTACACATACTGAACATAAGTGTCAAGGAAGCCAAACTTTTGCATATGAACCTTACGTGAGAGAAATGAATCTTTGGGGGAATCACGTGTCAGAACTAGAAATAGTTGCGCCTTTATCGGAGCAGGGAATATTGCCTATTGAAAAGGTGTATAATAAGAAGTGTACTGTAGTTGGTATTCCGAAGTTTGATATTACTACAATAAAAAATAAAATTCACACACTTTTCGTAATTCCTATTATTTTTTTTACATTATATAGAGCAATGAAAAAGGCAGATCATATTCATTTGCGTTGTCCAGGGAATATTGGTTTATTAGGATGTTTTGTGCAAATATTGTTTCCAAATAAGCCCAAAACGGCTAAATATGCGGGTAATTGGGATCCAAAAGCAAAGCAACCTTTAAGTTATAAATTTCAAAAATGGATATTAAGTAATACCTTTTTAACAAGAAACATGAAGGTAATGGTCTATGGTAATTGGGAAAATCAATCAAAAAATATAATACCATTTTTTACAGCTACCTATTTTGAAAAAGAAATTGAATCAATTACACCAAAAAAAATAAATGGAGCAATAAATTTTATTTTTGTAGGGGTTTTAACTCCAGGTAAACAACCTTTGTTAAGTGTTAAAGTAGTGCATGAATTATTGAAAAAGGGATATGACGTTGCTATAAACATTTACGGAGAAGGAGCTGAGCGAGAAAATGTTGAGCGTTATATATTAGAACATAAAATTTCAGGTGCTGTAAAATTACATGGAAATGTTGCTAAGAAAATAGTAAAAGAAGCATTTAAACAAGCTCATTTTTTAGTGTTTATATCAAAATCTGAAGGATGGCCCAAGGTAGTTGCAGAAGCAATGTGTTTGAGCTGTTTGCCTATAAGTTCGCCAGTTTCTTGTGTGCCTTATATGTTAGCTAATGGCGAAAGAGGAAGCATAGTTGATCCTGAATTGGGAGTGATTGTAGCTGAAATAGAAACTTACTTAAGGAATCAAGAGTTGTATTCAGAAAAGGTTCAACGGGCATTTGATTGGTCAAGAGAGTATACTTTAGAAAAAATGGAAGATTCTATAAAAAAATTGTTGCATGAATATTAACGTTTTACATATTGTAGACTCTTTGTCGGCTGGAGGAGCTGAGACAATTGCAGTTAATACATGTAATGCTCTTAATAAAGAAAACTCTATTAAGGCGTATTTATGCTCAACTAGATCGGAAGGTATTTTAAAGGATAACATTGATGATTTGTCAACATATATTTATTTAAACAAAAAAAGACCTATTGATATTAGTGCGTTGCGTAAGTTACATTATTTTATAAAAAAGGAACATATTACGATCTTACATGCTCATACCACATCTTTTTTTATAGCAGTTTTAACGAAACTATTGCTTCCAAAAACAAAGCTTGTATGGCATAATCATACAGGTGCTAATATTAATTTGTCCGGGTGGAGAAAAGTGTTTTTGCAAAGCTGTTCATTGTTTTTTTATTCTGTAATTAATGTGAATGAAGACTTGAATATATGGGTAGAAAAAACATTGTTGTCAAAAAATAGTTTTGTTCTCAATAACTTTGCTACTTTCACTAATAAAAAAAGTATAACTCAATTGAAGGGGGATGCTAAAAAAAAAATAGTGTGTGTTGCTGGTTTACGTCTAGAAAAAGATCATATTAATTTATTAGAAGCTTTTTCACAACTGATAAATGATTTTTCTTGTGTATCATTACATTTAATAGGAAAGGATTATAATAATGAGTATTCTGCAGCAATTAAAATGTACATATTGGAAAATGATTTGAAAGAGGTTGTTTTTTTATATGACAATTGTTCAGATATTCACAATGTTTTAAGTCAAGCCTCAATAGGAGTATTATCTTCAAAATCTGAAGGATTGCCAATTGCTCTACTTGAGTATGGTTTGGCTCATCTCCCTGTAGTAGTTACAGATGTTGGTGATTGTTCTAAATTAGTAGTTCACAACAAAAGCGGCAGGATCGTAATGAAAGATAATTCTGTAGATTTAGCAAAGTCTCTACTTTTTTTATTAAAAAATGAAGAGGAATCATTTAAATTTGGTGCTCAATTAAAGAAAAAAATCAACGAAAATTATTCTTTAGCTGCGTATATTAAAAAATTGATTAACATATATTCTGTTCACAAGTGAGTTTATTTAAAAAAAGAGAGCTTTTTTTACTTGTATTGCATTTAGCAATAGGTTTTATTGTATTTGCTATACCATTTAGCTCAAAACTGATTAATATCCTTTTGATAGGGGGGAGTTTCTTATATGTGTTTTCTGCAAAAAATAAAACTTTTGCAATATTACTTGCTTGTGCATATTTATCAACAGGGGATGTTTTTTTTAGAATGACCAATGGTTTTATTTTGTATGAATCACGAAAATACTTGCTGATTGTTTTTGTTTTTATAGGCTTGTTTTATGAATTTTCAAAATCAAAAGGGTATATATATATATTATATATATTCCTGTTATTATTTACAATAATAATTACAGAATATGATTTAGAGGAAGAGATTAGAAAGATGATTGCTTTTAATTTAAGTGGTCCTATCTCTTTAGGTTTTTTTGCATTTTATTGTTATAGAAGAAAAGTAACAATGCAGGAGCTTTCTAAAATTCTATTTTATGCAACCTTGCCAGTAGTCCCCATGCTTGTTTATTTATATTTATATACTCCAAGTACAAAGGAAGTAGTAATGAGTACGGCGTCTAATTTTGATACATCTGGAGGTTTTGGTCCCAATCAAGTAGCTACAACTTTAGGGATTGGAATCTTTGTTTTTATAACACGTTTGGTGTTGAATAAAGTAACAAAAACACAGTCTGTTTTAGAGTTTTTGATATTAGGAGCATGTGTGTTTAGAGGGTTGGTGACGTTTTCTAGAGGAGGTGTTCTTGCAGCTCTTATTGCCGCAGGTTTTTTTATCGCAATTACATTTTTAAGAGGTAATAAAGCATTGATGTTTAAAATTAATAAAATGATAATCGTCTTTTTTTTGACAGGAATAGGTGTATGGTTTTATACTGTTAGTCAAACTTCTGGAATGATTGAAAATAGGTATTTAAATCAAAATGCAGCAGGAATAGAAAAGGAAGATGTGACTACTGGAAGGGTAGACATAGCTGCTTTAGAATTTCAAGCCTTTCTTGATAACCCTATTTTTGGCTTAGGTGTCGGTAAAGGTAAACATTATCGATTTGAAAGAACAGGTGTGGTTGCTGCATCACATAATGAAATTGGTAGAATTTTATCTGAACATGGAGCTTTTGGAATGTTTGCTTTTTTGATTCTTTTTTTAACTCCATTAGTTTTTAGGTTACAGAATAGAAATAATATATATTTTTATTCTTTTTTCTTGCTTTGGTTTTTAACCATTAATCACTCAGCTATGCGTATTGCATTTCCTTCTTTTATTTATGGTTTGTGCTTACTAGATGTGACTTTTGAGAAAAAACAAAAAACATTAAAAAAATAAATGTTTTTCAAAAATGGTTTTTTCCCAATGTATATTGAGATGGAAAAAAACAACTTTTCAAAAAAACATAGGGGAATGGTTGAAATGTAGTTAAATATCGACGTAAAGCTATTTTGAAATAGAGGTATTTTATTATAGATATACTATATTTGAGCCTTATTTAATAGTTAAATATTCAAATGTCCCAAGAAACAAACTTTCATTTTGAATTATCAGAACGTAAATTGTTATTACGTGTTCTTGATGTTAGCTTAGTTTTATTAGGATTACATTTCGTAGGGAATGTTTTTGATTTTGACTACTTTACTATTAGAGAGGACAAGTGGACATGGTCATTAATACTAGGTTTTTATATTCTCTTTTTCGGTTCCGTTTTTGAAATATATCATTTAAAGCGTTCAAGTAATTTTTTCAAAATTATTAAAGGCATTGTAGCTACTTGTTCGGTTACAATTTTAGTGTATATTTTAACACCTTTTTTTACTCCAGAATTACCAGAGAGTAGAATACAAATTATATATTTTTATATTTCTATCATTTTATCAATGTCAATTGGTCGGTTGGCATATATATATTTTATCAATTCACCAATATTTAAAAAAAATATATTACTTGTTGCTAATGGAGAATTACTGGAAGAAATAGAAAGAGATTTGGCAATTGCAGATGCAAATTATAAAATTAAATACTTTATTAATACGACAAGTAATTCTATTAAACCAATTAGTGATAAAGAGGTTCCAACATCAAGGCTAAAGGATATTGTAAAAATGGGTATTCATGAAATTGTTGTTACTAGAAATTCTAAATTTTCATCTACAGAATTGTATAGTGATTTATTAGATTTATTTAATCAAGGCCATGTTATAAAAGAATATTCAGAGGTTTATGAAGATCTTTCAGGTCGTGTGTATGTAAGTTTTAAAGACAATGATTTTTTTAAACAGTTTCCGTTTAGCAAACATAATGTAAAACCATTATACCGATTGGTACATCGATTTTTTGATGTGTTAATAAGTATAGTAGGGTTGTTGTGTTTAGTAGTAATGATACCTTTTTTATGCTGTATAAATGTAATAGCAAATAGGGGACCATTATTTTATTCACAGGAAAGAGTGGGGAAAAAAGGTCATTTATTTAAGATTTACAAACTCAGAAGTATGGTTGTTAATGCTGAAACGGATGGAGCAGTTTGGGCAGATAAAAACGACACACGTATTACAGCATTTGGGAAATTTTTGAGGAAAACACGTTTGGATGAATTCCCACAATTTATAAACATTTTAAAAGGCGAGATGAGTGTTATAGGGCCCAGACCAGAACGTCCTGTTTTTGTAGATCAATTAGCAAAGGAAATCCCTTTTTATCCAACACGACATATTATCAAACCTGGTTTAACTGGTTGGGCGCAAGTAAGTACTAGTTATGGTGCTTCTGTAGATGATAGCTTATTGAAATTACAATATGATTTATATTATATAAAACACAGAAACATCTTCTTAGATTTAAATATTGTTATAAAAACACTAAGTACAGTTCTCTTTTTTAGAGGGCAATAATTATTTATAGTACTTACTGATATAAGTGTATCGAATTCCAAGTGCTATAAATATAGGAAGCATAGCATAGGAAAAGGCTTCAACTTTAAATGCCCATATAAATATTTGACCTATTAGTAATACTACTAAAAACTTAAAATAAGGAGAAACCCATTTTAATGTATTCTTACTTAAAAGCAAAAAGGGAATAATAATATTTGGGGCAAACGCCCATAGAATATTTAAGTTATTTGCTGTTGTATTATGATTTGTAGCAAACCAAAGTAATAATGTTAGTAAACCTATTATGCCAGTACTTAACAAAAGGGTGAAATCTAATGCTTTATTTCTTTTATTTTTTTTGTAATCGAAATATGTAATTACTATTATTAGAATAGATATACATGATAGTATGAAATATGGACTTAAAATAGAGAAACTGTCTTTTTTCAATTTTGATTTATCTGTTTTTAATACTGTAGAGGATTTTTTTACTAAAGTTTTGTTGTTTATAGTAGCATTATTAAACGCTTCAAAAATATATTTTGGTAAAAACTGATACTCATTAGTGGTTGCCTTAACGTCAATAACGGAACCTAGAGCAATGTTAATCCCAACATTTGCCCAAGAATTATGTGGGACATTGTTATTGATCAAATCACGCATGGTGTATGAAGTAGTAATATGGTCGTCGTTAAAAATTATTTCATTAGGAAAAACTTCGTCTAATATTGATCTTATTTTAGTAGCACAATTATTGTAAAAAAAATCATACTGGTATGTTGCATTTTCAGGTTTAGCATTATTTTCTAAATAGGCTATTAATTTATTTTTTTGAGTAATAGTTAAATTTAAAACTTGTTTTTTAACAGCTCTGTTTTCATTTTGGTATTGTTTATAAAAGTAGTTATAAGGAGCTCTGTCTAACCTATAATATAATTTACCTTTGGCAAAATTGGTGTAAAAATTAGGTTTGTTAAAATCAAATACACCATAATTATATACAACATCATAATGATTCGTAAAATCTTGAATTCTAAAGGCACTATGGCCAAACTTACTATACAATTCATCTCCAGGATCACAGGTTAGTACAGAAATAACCGTGTTATTTGAATATGGCATTGTTTGAGAAAAGGACAGTAATCCAATTAACACAAATAGAAAACAACTGATTTTTTTCAACATCTTTTAAAAAATAAAATTACTTTTTACTGAAAATACTCCAGTCTAATTTTAATGAAAAAATATTTGAATAAAATGTTTCATCCGTTTTACCAATGTTAGTTAAGGAGTAATCAACATATATTCCTTTGTAATGAAACCCAAGCCCTATGTTTGGCTGCGCATTTAGTTTTTCTCCACCATCAATTTGTGGAACATCTTGAAATTTCCCGACTCCACTACGTAAAAAAACAAGGTTATTGTAGTCTAGTTGCATTCCAAGAGAAGGGCTAACACTAGCAAATGATGAAGAAATAAGATCGTTAGTTTGTGTAAAGCGAATATCAAAATCTAATTCCGTTAAAAGTGTAAGTTTATTTTTAAACTCAAAGTTTCTAGCAATTCCTAATTGTAATTTAGGAATTGTAATCTCTGTATCTTCAGGAATTTCTTGACTCTGACCAGTATTAGTATAAGAAGAAGTTGCTTGAATATCATTTAACTTATCAGTATCAATATCCCAAGTATTAAAAGTAGTTGTAATATCTCTAGCCATTAAACCAAAGGTCCACTTTTTATAGTCATATTGTAATCCAGCATCAAAACCAAATCCCCATGAATTTGCAAAATCCCCAATAATTCTTCTTAGTATTTTTATATTAGCTCCAAAACGTAAATTTTCAATACCCAAATTTCTTGCATAAGAAAATGTTACGGCATAATCAGCAGCAGAAAATAAGTTAATTCTATTATAATCTATCCCTTGGTCATCAATTAACTTTGTAGTATCTAAAATATCATCAACTCCAAAACGAATCAATGATAGTGCAAAGGCACTCTTATCATCAATAGGCATTGCAAAAGCTCCGTAGTCATAACTGGCAATATTTGCAAAATAATTTGCATGCATTAAAGAAACTTGTTTTCCTTTTAACTTTAATAAACCTGCAGGGTTCCAATAACCTGAATTTACATCAGTGCTACTTGCTACTACAGCATTGGACATTCCAAATGCAGCGGCGTCAACACCTATGTTTAAAAACTCATTGGAATACTTTCTGGTTACTTGTGATTGTATGGTAAAACAGCAAAATATTGCTGCAGAAAATAATATATTCTTCATTAATTATAAATAAATTGAAAACAAAAATAGGGCTTTATGAGTTAATTAAAAATAGCTAAGCATTAAAATAAATTTTGCTCTGTAATAACTAATCACAATACCATAGTTATGGTAACTCAAATTTATAATGTTTATTATGTGGTCATTGTTGTTTTAAACTGATTTATAGGCTACTTGTCGAATTTTTTGTGCCAGCTTATTAACTTATGTTACTTTTGGTAAGTCTCGAATTAATATATCCTACAGTTAATTATTTTTAACCTTTATTAAATTTTAGTTTATGAAAAAAATTACTTTAGTATTATTACTATTAATGTCTTATTACGGACATTCGCAATGTACAAATGGGTTTCAGTATCCAGCTGGAGATATTACCGCTGTAAATGATGGTACCTCACAACAAATTGCAGCAGATAACTGGACTGAAGATTATAGTGTAGTTGTTGGTTTGACAATTGGTGAGGATTATCAATTTTCTGTTGTCGAGGGAGCAACGGATAAATATGTAACGGTTATTGATAATGCTGATGGAACAACGGTATTGGCATTTGGTCCTTCACCACTTACTGTTAATACCATAACAGTAGCCGCAGTACAATTACACTGGACTGAAGATGCTGGTTGTACAACAACTCAAAATTCTCATACAACATCGTATATAAATTTAACAAACGCACCTAGTTGTGGAGCTCCTTCAGCATTAGCTGTAGTTCCAACAGATATTTCAGCTAGTTTAAGTTGGACAGCTCCTGTAGTAGGTACACCTGTTGATTATAACTGGGAGGTAGTGCCTCAAGGAAATTTACAAGGAGTAGGAGTTGTTGCCTCAGGAACAATAGTTGCTACAATGGATACAGCTAATGGTTTAACTGCCGCGACTGCTTATTCATTATATGTACAAACAAATTGTGGAGGAGCAGGTACAAGCACTTACGCTGGACCATTTAACTTTGCTACAACTAATACACCTCCTGCTAACGATGATTGCTCAAATGCAATTGCTTTAGCTTGTAGTAGTTTGACAGCTACGGATACAACTGATGCTTCTTTAGATAATGCAATAACATGTGGTACTGCTTCTGCAGCAGGAAATATTTGGTATACTTATACAGGTTCTGGTTCTGCTGAAAGCATAGAACTTTCCATGTGTAATGATACTGGTGCAACTCCTGGTGATGCTGCATATGATTCTAAAATTTTCGTGTATGCTTCTGGAGACGGAACTTGTGGAACATTAGTTTGTGAAGCAAATAATGATGATGGAGCAGGTTGTGCATCTTTTTCATCAATAGTAAACTTTACTTCGGATGGAACAACAACTTATTATATTGCTATAAGTGGTTATAATACTACTGTAGGAGCTGGTAATTTATCTTTAACGTGTACTCCAGCAGTATCTCCTAATGTTGTTAATCAAGACTGTGGAACGGCAGCAGCCATGACAGTTGACGGTATAGCTGTAGGGACTGATAATGGTAATGGAACAGTAAATGTTAGCAATCCTACTTGTGACGCTTTTGGAACTATCCAAGATGTTTGGTTTAGTTTTGTAGCTCCAGTTTCTGGAACTGTAACTGTTGATACAGTATTGGATGGAACAGCAACAGATGCTAATTTTGTTGTGTATTCAGGTACTTGTGGTGCTTTAACTGAAGTTGCTACTTCTTGTCAAGCTACACCAACAGCTCCAAATACAGTTGACTTAACAGGATTGTCTGGAACATATTATGTACAAGCTTGGAATGGTGGAGGTGCTGAAGAAGGTACTTTTAGTTTAAGATTATCAGATACTTCTTTAGGCATTGAAGATTTAAGATTTACTGAAGGATTTACTATGTTTCCTAATCCAGTAAAGGATATGTTATCGGTTTCTGCAAAAAATGAAATCAAAGAATTGGCAGTAGTTAATATGTTAGGGCAAACTGTAAAAACAGTTACACCGAATAATCGTGACTATCAATTAGATCTTTCTAACTTAACTTCTGGTATTTACTTTGTAAAAGCAAGAGTGAACAATACGGAAGGAACATTCAGAATTGTTAAAAAATAATTTCAAATTACTAAAAACAGTCCTTAAAAATAATCCAAATCTTTGATTAATAAAGTGACAGTTTTTTGAAATCTTACCTTTTATAAAATGAAACCCACGAATTTAACTTCGTGGGTTTTTTTATAACATTTTATTTTTTATAACATTATTTATAATATTTACTTGTTTTTTCACACAGTTTATAAAACAATGTTATTTTTTTTTAACTCAGATTAACATAAATTTGACGACCGAAGATTTATATATAAATATTAACCCTAATTAATTAAAACACAAAAATCATGAAAAAAATTACATTATTATTTTTTATTGCAACCTTAAGCTCATTAAGTGCTTTAGCGCAATATAACTTTACACCCATTGCTGGGCCAACTAATGTTGCTCAAGGAGCTCCAGTTACATTAAACTTAAATGATGTAGGGAACAGTACTGCTGTTCCTGCTGGATCATATGTAGATTTTAGTATAACTGTCGATTGGGTAGAAAGCGCTGGAGGGCCATATTCAAGTGAAGCATCATTAACGGTTACAACAACAGCAGGTTCTGTAGTAGCTAATGTAGCGGGTTCAGCAAGCTCTACAGCACCAGCTGCTCTGACTTTTACAGGATCATTTACTAGTGCTTATGATCCTAGTACTGATGGTTTTTTTGATATTGTATTAAGTCAATCATGGACAGGGTCTTCTGCTGATTGGTCAAATATTGCTGTAACCATATCGGAGGCGCCAGCTTGCTTGGAGCCAAGTGTATTGACTGCAACTGCAATTACTTCAACAGGAGCAAATTTAGGTTGGACTACCGGTGGAAGTGGAGAAGGAGATTGGGAAATAGTAGTGCAAGCTGCTGGAACTGGAGCTCCAGCTGGAGCAGGAACATCTACAGCAGGAGCAAACCCTTTCATTGCAGGTTCGTTAACACCAGCTACAGATTATGAATTTTATGTAAGAGCAGATTGTGGTGGTTCTGGTTTTAGTGCTTGGGCAGGTCCTTTTGCTTTTACAACAGCATGTGCAACGTTTACTCCAGATTACACAAATGACTTTACAACTTTTCCAGGAAATTGTTGGGAAGAAGGTAATGATACTGATATTGTAACTGGTCCTAATAATACAAATGGAGCTTGGGGAGTTGATGGTTTTCTTAATGTTGGAACAACAGGTGCTGCCAGAATAAATTTATGGAATACTGGTGATAGTGACTGGATAGTTTCTCCAACTTTTGATTTATCTGTAGATGGGTATGAGTTAAAATTTGATGTAGGAGTTACTGCATATGGTGGTACTGGTGCTTCTGCTATGGATGTTGATGATGAAGTTCAAGTACTGATTTCTAATGATAATGGAGCAACTTGGATTAATTTAGAAACGTTTAATGCAGGTAATACACCTTCAAATACAGGAGATGCTAAAACATATGATTTAACAGGGTATACATCAACTACTACAAAATTTGCTTTTTGGGCAACTGAAGGTGCTACTGGTGGTGCGGAAGATTTTGATTTCTTTATTGATAATTTTGTGGTAAGAACACCGCCGTCATGTGTGGAACCAAGTGCTTTAACTGCAACTGCAATTACTTCAACAGGAGCAAATTTAGGTTGGACTACTGGTGGTAGTGGTGAATCAGACTGGGAAATAGTTGTTCAAGCTGCTGGTACTGGAGCTCCAGCTGGAGCAGGAACATCAACTGCAGGAGCAAATCCTTATAGTGCAGGTTCATTAACACCAGCTACAGATTATGAATTTTATGTAAGAGCAGATTGTGGTGGTTCAGGATTTAGTTCTTGGGTTGGTCCTTATACTTTCTCTACACTTTGTGCAACGTTAACTCCTGCATATACAAATGACTTTACAACTTTCTTAGGAAACTGTTGGGAAGAAGGTAATGATACTGATATTGTAACTGGTCCTAATAATACTAACGGAGGTTGGGGAGTAGACGGTTTTCTTAATGTAGGAACAACAGGTGCTGCCAGAATAAATTTATATAATACAGGTGATAGTGACTGGATAGTGTCTCCTACATTCGATTTTTCTGCTGGAAGTTTAGGTTTAGCTTTTGATGTTGGTGTTACAGCATATGCAGGAACTGGTGCTTCTGCTATGGATGTTGATGATGAAGTTCAAGTATTGATTTCTAATGATAATGGAGCAACTTGGATTAATTTAGAAACATTTAATGCAGGAAATACTCCTTCAAATACAGGAGATGCAAAATTATATGATTTAGCAGCGTATACTTCAGCAACTACAAAATTTGCTTTTTGGGCAACAGAAGGTGCAATTGGAGGAGCTGAAGATTTTGATTTCTTCATTGATAACTTTAGAGTTGATACATATGCAGCACTAGGTATTGAAGAATTAAAGGAAATAGAAGGCTTTGTAATGTTCCCTAACCCTGTAATTGATGAGTTAACAGTTTCTGCAAAAAGCGAAATTGAGCAATTATCAATTATTAACATGTTAGGACAAACTGTAAGAACAGTGACTCCTAATAATAGAAGTTATAAATTAAATTTAGCTGATTTATCTTCAGGAATTTATTTAGTTAAAGCTTCAGTTAATAATACAGAAGGAACTTTTAGAATAGTGAAAAAATAAAACAACCCCTTTTTTTATTTTAAGGCCTGTGCGAAAGTACAGGTCTTTTTTTATTTTGTTAGGTAAATAAATTGCATGAGTTTTTATGTTTTTTAGGAAAGATTATAATAATTATAGCATTAGTTGTTAGTACAATGCAATGAAGGTTACTGATATACATTAGGTTGGTTAAAGGGTCAGCTTGCACAAAACAGGAGGTAATTAGGAGTGTTTTGTTAAAAAACAGGAGTGTAATAGGAGTGCTGTATTGGTAGAGAATTACTTGCTGGAAGTAGTTTTGCAATGAATTAAGAAGGAGTAAAATTCTTAAAGAAATTTAAAAACTATTTTATGAAAAAAATTACATTATTGTTTACTTTTTTAGCTATTGCGCTTACCTATAAAAGTTACGCCCAATATGGTTGCGCTTCAGCAGTTGTATTAACTAACGGTTACACTGCTACCAACATTATAACTCCTGGAACTGGAGGAGCAGAAGATTGGAATAGTCCAAATCCATCTAATAGTTGTGCGTCTAGTGCTTCCTATTGGGATGATGATGTTTATTTGTACACTTATACAGCAGGTGGTACGTCTGAAGATATTTCTATGACTATTTTTACAAGAAACGGTTGGAACGGTATAGGTGTTTTTACTACTTGTTCAGGAACATTGCTAGATGATTGTATTGATTCTGATGCTTCAGGTTCTTCAAGTGTGTCACATACTGTTAATGCTACGCTTACTGCTGGACAAACGGTATATATAGGTATTGGTCAATGGGGATCACCAAATGATTTAGATTTTGATGTAACTACATTTACTGTAACACCAATAGTAAGTCCTCCAAATTGTACAACGTTAAGTAATCCTATAGATGGAGCGATGGGTGTTGATCTTTCTGGTGATTTAACATGGAATACTGCTTCAGGAGGAGCTACAGGATATAAACTAACTGTAGGAACTACTTCTGGAGGAACAGAAGTAGTTAGTAGTGTAGACGTTGGTAATGTTACTACATATAATATAGGAGGACTAACGGCTTCAACAACATACTATGTAACTGTAGTTCCTTATAACGGAAATGGAAATGCTTTAGGATGTGTAGAGGAAAGTTATACAACAGGAGCTGTTCCTGTAAATAATGATTGTATTAACGCAATAGCTTTAACTCCCGGTGCTGTTTTTGGAGATAATGCAGTAGTAGGAACTCTTGTATTGTCAACTGATTCTGGTGAAGGAGCAACTTCATGTGGTTCTTTTGGCGGAGGAGATGTATGGTATAGTGTCGTAGTGCCTGCTGATGGTAATATTGATATTGAAACTAATAGTGATGGAGGGTCTACAATAACTGATACAGTAATTCAAGTGTATAGTGGAGCTTGTGGTGCATTGGTTTCAGTTCTATGTAATGATGATGGTGGTCCAGGTGCTTTTTCTTTGGTAAGTTTAACTGGTAGAACACCTGGTGAAACCTTATATTTAAGAGTGTGGGAATATGGTGGTGGAACAGAAGATACTTTCAAGGTTTCGGCTTATAATGCAACTTTAAGTATCGGGGATCTTCAATTGTCAGAAGAGTTTAAATTTTATCCTAATCCAGTAAATGATGTATTAAATATATCTGCCAAAAATAATATTGAAAAGTTACAAATAGTTAATATGTTAGGTCAAGTAGTTAAAACTGCTACACCAAACATAAATAAATACCAATTAATTTTTTCAGATTTATCAGCTGGAATATATTTAGTAAAAGCAAGTATAAATAATACTGAAGGAACTTTCAGAATTGTTAAAAAATAAGAAGAAATTCTTTTTAATAATTAAAGCTTGTGTTTTTACACAGGCTTTTTTATTTTGTTACTTTTGTAGTTATGGAAATCTATTATTCATTTATCATACCTGTTTATAACAGACCAGATGAAATTGATGAATTGCTAGCGAGCTTAGTTGTTCAAAACTTTATTAGCCCATATGAAGTGGTGATTATAGAGGATGGTTCAACCATATCTTCAGAAAAAATTATTGCTAAATATAAAAAACAGCTAGATATTACTTATTTCTTTAAACCGAATTCTGGACCAGGAGATTCTCGTAATTATGGTATGAAAAAGGCTAAAGGAAATTATTTTTTAATATTAGATTCTGATTGTATTCTACCTGAAAATTATTTAGCAGCAGTAGATGAATCAATTACTAAAAACTATGTTGATTGCTTTGGCGGTCCTGATGCTGCTCATGAGTCGTTTTCAGATCTACAAAAAGCTATAAATTATGTAATGACTTCTTTTTTTACTACTGGAGGTATCCGTGGAGGAAAGATGCAGGTTGATAAATTTCAGCCTAGAAGTTTTAATATGGGCTTATCACACAAAGCATTTGAAGTTACGGGAGGGTTTGGGAAAATACATCCAGGTGAAGATCCAGATTTAACTATCCGTCTATGGAAATCAGGTTTTAAAACAACGCTTATAGCTAATGCTTTTGTGTTTCATAAACGAAGAGTTTCATGGAGTAAGTTTCATACTCAAGTACAAAAGTTTGGAAAATGCCGACCAATATTAAATCATTGGCATCCTGAAACGAAAAAAGTAACATATTGGTTTCCAACAGTGTTTGTTTTAGGAGTATTGACTTCTGTGGTTTTGTCGATTTTTGGTTTTCACTTATGTAGTATTCTTTTAGGCATATATATATGCTTGATTTTTATGGATGCTTGTATAAAAAACAAAAGCATTAAAATTGGCGTTCAATCCGTACTGGCATTATTTATACAGTTTTTTGGATATGGTATAGGTTTTCTAGAATCCACAATAAAAATTGGGTTGCTTGGGAAAAAACCTCAAGAGGCATTTCCATATTTATTTTTTAAATAGAAATCACTAAATTTATAAATCAACTTCCTTGGTGTAAGCACAGGGGTATGAATTAACAAAAAATAGTTGTAGTTCGAGGCAAGCCTCGGGTAATTAACCCCACTGATGGGATTAAAGTTAAGTTTTATGAACTATAAAAACGGACTTACTTATATTCAAAAAAAAAGCTCTAGAGCATTTGTGATATCGTTATTGGTTTCATTATTTGTATGGGGGTTAATAAACCTTTCCAAAGTATATGAAAAAACAATTTCGGTTCATGTTTCATATAAAAACCTTGATGAAGGAACTTTTGTGAAAAGTAATGATTCTATACTAACGATTAAAGTGCAAGGATCTGGTTTTACTTTAATGAATAATAAATTAAATTCCTTGAACTATACTATAGATACAAAAAAAGGAAATAATGTGTGGGTTTGGGAAGCTAATGGCTATCAGTTTAATGAATTGTTTTCCAAAAATATAAAAGTATTGAGTGTCACTCCTAAACGGATACAATTTAAAATTCAAACTTTAGCAAAAAAGAAGGTGCCAATAAAATCTAAAGTTATTGTAAAAACCAAATTAGGATATGGGATTATTAACTCTAGTTTGAGTATAGATTCAGTAATGATTTATGGAGATAAATTAAATATAGATAGCATTTCAGAAATAATGACAGACAGTTTGTATTTCGATGCTGTTTTTGATAAAATAGAAGGCGAAGTTGGCTTGAGAAATGAGAATGAAAATATACAGTTGGAGATTCGAAAAGTGAAATATAGCCATGATATAGAGCGATTCACTCAAGGAGATTTTCAAGTAGGCATAGAAATTAAAAATATGCCAAAAGAAAAAAAGTTAACAATATTTCCTAAAGAAGCCAATATTCAGTTTCAATCTCCCTTATCTTTATTTAGTGATTATAGAGCAGAGTCTTTTGGTGTATATGTTGACTTTAATGAAATTAGTGAATTAAATACATTGCCAATACATATTGAATATATCCCTAAGGGAGTTAGAAATGTAAAGGTGTTAAAAAAATCAGTAACTTATATAGTAATAGCAGAATGATAGTAGGGTTAACAGGGGGTATAGGAAGTGGTAAAACAACTGTAGCAAAATTGTTTAATGATTTGGGTATCCCAATATATGTTTCAGATATTGAAGCAAAACGAATAATGGGTACTAATGAAAAGTTAATTAATGCAATAAAAGAACTGTTAGGGGAAGAGGCATACAATGACAAAGAATTAAATAGAGAGTATATTTCTGGTAAAGTATTTGAAAATAAAGAGCTTTTAAATGAGTTAAATAAATTAGTACATCCTACAGTTGCTGAAGATTTTTTGAATTGGTATAGTAAGCAAGACACCCAGTATGTTATTAAAGAATCGGCAATATTGTTTGAATCAGGAAGTTATAAAAATTGCGATTTGGTTATTACAGTAACTGCTCCATTAGAAGAGCGTGTTAATAGAGTTGTTATAAGAGATGGAGTAACGAGAAAGCAAGTATTGCATAGAGTAATGAATCAGTTAAGTGATGAGGACAAAATTGATAGATCAAATTATATTGTTATTAATAAAACTATCGAAGGAGCTAAAAATCAAGTAGCAAAAATCAACACGCAAATTCTTAATAAAATGCGAAGTAATAGTTAATTTTAACATTTTTGTTAAGTTTTGGTTAAATTTAATTCAAACTCTTTTTGAAAAAACTATTTTTGAATAATGAATAAAAGGATATTTGTTTCACTAGTAGTTTTAATGAGTTTATCTCTTATAGGAATAATCTTTGTACAAAGTTATTGGATCAATACTTCTATTGAAAATCAAGAGGAACAATTTGCTTCAACTGTAAGTGAAATATTAGGTTCTACATCTGAAAAAATAGAGAAGCAGGAACGAAATTACTATTTTAATCGATTGGAAAAATTAATCGATAGTTTGGGGCAATTACCTAGTCAAACCGTTATTTCGGAACTTAATGTAGTACAGAAGGATAATGTAACTAATGAAACCTTTTTGCACAGAAGTGGTATCATTGAAGAAAACTATAAAATTTCCACAAGTAAGTTTTTTGAAGGATCAGAAAATGATTCGATAACACTTAAAAAATATTATGGAAAAAGTGAGACTTCTTTTTTTGATGAACTTGGTTTAGATCAATCAAAAGTTACTTTACAAGAGCGTATTGAACGTGTAAATCAATTGCCTGAATACAGTATGTTTCAGTTGGAAGAAATATATAAAACATTAGCAAATAAAAAACCAATACACATAAGAGTAAAGGATAAACAAATTAATTTACTATTAGCGCAGGAATTGTATGATAAAGGCTTAAATTTAGAATATGAGTTTGCTGTGTATAGTAATGATTTGGCAACATCAGTACATTCAGAAGAATATGAGTTGTTGAAAAATATTGAGTATTCAACAGCACTTTTTCAAGATAATATAAAAGGGAACTTTAATTTAAGAGTGACTTTCCCAAATAAGAAAAAGTATTTAATATCGTCAATTTTATCAATGGTGATATTGTCTATAGCATTTACAGGGGTTATTATTTTAGTTTTTGCGTTTGCGTTGTATCAGTTATTAAGGCAACGTCAAATTTCACAAATAAAAACAGACTTCATTAACAATATGACGCATGAGTTTAAAACACCAATAGCAACCATAAATTTAGCTTTAGATTCTATTAGAAATCCTAAAATTATGGGTGATGCTAATAAAGTTAAACGCTATTTAGGAATGATTGGTGAAGAAAATAAACGAATGCATGCACAAGTTGAAAATGTATTACGAATATCAAGATTAGAGAAAAAGCAATTAGATATAAAGAAAGAAAAATTTGAATTGCATGATTTAATTGAAGATGCCATTCCACATATAGAGCTGTTAGTGGAGGATAGAGATGGTTATATTAAAACTAAATTTGAAGCAAAAACCTCTACAGTTTTGGTTAATGAATCACATTTTACTAATGTGATTGTAAATATATTGGATAATGCAATAAAGTATTCTCCAAACGCTCCTGAAATAGAAGTGTATACAGAAACGGTAAGAAGTTCAATTGTATTAAAAATATCAGATAAAGGGAATGGAATGTCCAAATCTGTACAAAAGAAAATATTTGAAAAATTTTATAGAGAACATACAGGTAATGTCCATAATGTAAAAGGCCACGGTTTGGGGCTCGCTTATGTTAAACAAATTATTGACGACCATCAAGGAGAAATATTTGTTGAAAGCGAAAAAGGAAAAGGGACAACCTTCATTATTAAACTACCATTAATTTCATAAGCTATGGAAAAAGTACAAAAGAGAATTTTATTAGTAGAAGATGATCCGAATTTTGGATCTGTATTAAAAGATTATTTGTCGTTAAATGAGTACGATGTCACGCTTGCTAAAAACGGAATGGAGGGGTTTGAGAAGTTTAAGAAAGATAATTACCATTTGTGTATTTTAGATGTAATGATGCCTTATAAGGACGGATTTACACTAGCAAAGGAAATTAGAGAGCGTAATAAAGAAGTACCAATCATTTTCTTAACGGCCAAGGCAATGAAAGAAGATGTATTAAAAGGATACAAAGTAGGTGCTGATGATTATTTAAATAAGCCGTTTGACTCAGAAGTATTATTAATGAAAATTAATGCTATAATGCTTAGAAAGGTAAAAGATTCTATAGCTGATAGTGCAACGTTTGAGTTTAAAATTGGTGGGTTTGACCTGAATTCTAAACTTCGTTTTTTAAGCTTTGGTACGGATGAAGCTGTAAAGTTATCACCTAAAGAAAATGAGTTGTTACGTTTGTTAGCATTACATGAAAACGATTTAATGTCAAGAGAATTAGCATTGACAAAAATTTGGAGAGATGATAATTATTTCACCTCTAGATCAATGGATGTGTATATTGCTAAATTGCGTAAGTATTTAAAGAAAGATGAAAATGTTGAAATTTTAAATATTCACGGGGAAGGTTTTAGACTTGTAGTGAATAAATAATAATAGAAAATTTAGAAATTTAAAAAGCCTTCAGTTGAAACTGAAGGCTTTTTAAATTTTAATTCTGTCAGTTATGTTTCTTCTCCTTGGGGAAAGAATTAAGGTGAGGGGGTTTTATTTTAGTAATTGTTTCAAATGATTAGTAACATCATCTAATTTATATTGGAAGTCAAACCAAGTGGTTTCCTGATTTCGTTTAAACCATGTCACCTGTCTTTTTGCAAATCGTCGGGTATTTTTTTTGATTTCTGAAACAGCAAAATCTAAATCCCATTCATCATCTAAATAGTTGAATAATTCTTTGTAGCCAACTGTGTTTAGAGCATTGAGTTTTTTGTGTTTATACAAAGTTACCACTTCATCCAATAGCCCGTTTTGCATCATAATGTCTACTCTCATATTGATACGATCATACATTAACTGTCTTTCGGCAGTTAGACCAATAGAAATGGTTTTAAAAATTCGACTATTCTTTTTTATGTTTAGGAAAGAGGAGTAGGGCTTACCAGATCCAATACATATTTCTAAAGCTCTTGATAGGCGTTGTGGATTGTCAATAGCTATTTTATTATAGGATATAGGGTCGAGTACTTTTAATTGTTCTTGAAGAGATTCAATTCCTTCATTAGCCAAACGTTTTGTTAAATCTTCTCGTATAGCTTTGTCTATCTCTGGGAATTCATCTAAACCATTTACAACGGCGTTTACATACATTCCAGAACCACCAACCATAATAACTACATCATGTTTTTCAAAAAGTTGCTCTAAAGTCGCAATAGCATCACGTTCATAACTACCTACATTATATTCCTCTAAAATTGATTTATTTTGAATAAAATGATGAGGTGCTACTGAGAGTTCTTTAGGTTCTGGGACAGCAGTGCCAATAGTCATTTCTTTAAAAAACTGACGAGAATCACAGGAAATTATTTCAGTATTAAAATGGTTAGCTAATTTAATACTTAAAGCTGTTTTTCCTATTGCCGTTGGGCCAACGATACTGATGAGATATTTGTTATTCAAGGTTCATTTTTTAATTATAATTGATGTCCACATTCATAACAATATTCCGCATCATCTCTATGATTACTTGCGGAACAACTCGTGCAACTTTGGGTGTTTAGGTGTACTTTTTTGCGGTCCCTAGTCATTTCTGAAGAAACGATTCCGGTAGGAACAGCAATTATTGCGTAACCCAAAATCATGATGATAGAGGCAATAAATTGACCAAATCCAGTTACTGGTGCAATATCCCCATAGCCAACTGTAGTTAAGGTTACAACTGCCCAATACACACTCCGTGGTATGCTTGTAAAGCCACTTCCAGCTCCCCCTTCAATCATGTACATGAATGTTCCTAAAATAATACACAACATAAAAACAGCTAATAAAAAAACAGATATTTTTGCTTTACTGGCTTTTAAAGCATTTGCCAACTGATTTCCTTCCCCAATAAATCGTGCTAATTTTAAAATTCTAAATACACGCAATAAACGTAAGGCTCTTAAGGCTACTAATGCTCCGGTAGATCCTACAAAAATAAGCGTTAAATATTTTGGTATGGTTGAGAAGAAATCTATTAGCCCATAAAAACTAAAAATGTATTCTTTGGGTTTTTTTATAACAATAATTCTAGCAATATATTCTATAGTGAATAAGGCAGTTATAAACCATTCACTAATACTTAGTTCAAAAGCATAAGTGTTACCTATACTAGATACACTTTCAAGCATTACAAGAGCAATACTAGCGAGAATTAAAAAAAGTAAAATAATATCAAACCATTTTCCGGCAGGTGAATCCGCCTCATAAATAATTTCATGAAGTTTATGCTTCCAAGTATTATGTTCTTTTTTTTCTTGCATAAAACTATGAGTTTAATTGAGCATTTCTTTTTTTCTAAGTATTATTGGGCTTGACTTTTGTATCGTAACTAATTTACTAAAAAAAACCTTCAAGTCATTATAACTTGTTGGTTCAAAGTGGTATGAGTTTAGGCTAAATCGCAAAGAAACATTAATTTTATCAGCCTTTTGTTGGTAAATAAGGTTAATTGAACCGGCGTTATTAGGTAATTGATAATTTTGATTTTTAATACCTTCTATTACTTCGAAATTAGTAGGGATCTCAATACTAGTTAAATAAATTTGTTTTCCTTGGTATGCAAAATCAACAGGGTAGTTTCTGTTATTGAGGGTAAACGGGTTTTCATCAAGTGATTCTATTAAAAACGGGTGAATAATTATATAGTCATCATCTTGCTCTTCAAATACAAAATCAAATTCTTCAGTTAATGTGTTTTTTTCCTGAATATTTATCTGAGAAGTTGATGTGGTTATTTCAAGATTATTTTTATCGTTTTTTAAATTGTTTAAATACTCTTTTTTCGTACTGTTATTTATTTTAGAAGCTTTCTTTAATGCATAATAACCAGTAGTTGTATTTTTTATATGACCTGTAATTTCACCTTCTGGGTTAATAATAATTTTTGAAACAATTGCATTTGAATTTTTTTTGGTTGGTTTAATATCTACCCAATAACTCCCATTGTTAAAATCCATAACTCTACCAATGTAGTTCAAGCATTTTATTGGAATCATCCCAAATGTTAGGTTTTTATCAGTTGCATCTAAAAAATACGGGGTATCATTAATATTTACATATGCAATTAAATAATTGAAATCTGAAATAACAGGATATTCAGTGGTTGGTAAACCATTATTTCTTGTGGATAATAAAATAAAATTTGCATCTAGGTTTACAGATTTTAATGAATTCACAAGTGATAAATTTATTTCATTAGCATTACCTAACTTATTATCAAACGCTTTTTTTACTTTTGAATTCTTAAAAACGCCATAATTTTTATCCCACGTATAGTGGTTTTGAATAAATTGGTAGGTTTTTTTAGCTTTCTCTAAATCATCCTGGATATTTAAAATAGCTTCAGGTATTTTGTTTTTAAAAAAACTATTTTTTTTGGATTGTCTTCCTATACCTTTATCATATTTAAATTCTTTATCTACATCTTTCCAAGATTTTGAGTACCTGTTTTTTTCACCATAAAAGCTCCTATATTCAGAAAGTTCGAACTTGATTTTAGAGATGTAATTTTTGTTAGAAAGCATGTAGTCTTCGTCAATAAATGCTGGGACATTTCTTATTCCATATTTTAATACTTCACAATCTGCAGAACCTGAAATTTGAGGGATATAAAAACAATCTTCCTCAAGAGTTGCATCATTTGTATCTAGTTTTAAAGATCCAATTAATTTCCTGTTGTATTTGTAATTCCCAGGTATTTTAACTGTAAATAGGGACTTTATTTTAGGGATGTTTGATTGGAATTCCCACCCAGTTAAATTGAAATAGAAAGGAGATGTTACGGTATATTCATATTCAAGAATGCAGTTTTCTTTTATATTAGGAAAAGTAAATGTTACTTGATTCCAATGCTTATTAATTTTTTCTTTATAAATATGTTTTTTTTCAAGATAAGTTTTTGATGTACTATTATGTGTAATAGCTTTTAAATCAGATATTTTTTCTTCACTATCTGTGCCTTTATATAAAGGGATAGTAATATTAGCTACATCAAATGCTTTTTTATTGAAAACTTTTATTTTAAAATAATTCTTAGTAATTAACCTAACATAGCCATCCACTACTTTAAAGTAATTATTCCCTTCTTCATATAGTACAACAGCATTTGCAGTACTGTCTTTCACATAATGATTAAGAGCAATTTCTTCTTTCGAAACCTTACCAAAGGTGTAATTGTTTTTAGTTTGAGAAAATAGTAGTATTGGGAATATTATTATTATTAAATAAACTGCTTTCATAAGGTAATAATTTTCTTTACTTTTTTAACTCTCAAAAAACTTTGAATTAAGTGTTTTGTGTCCCTATTGTCATCCATAGAGGTAATGATTTCTCTTAAAATGTCAATATTGGTTATTTGATGATTCAATTGATAAAAACCATATCCTTTATACACTCCGTTTTCAATTAAAATAGCACTTCGTTCATTATGTGTACGCCCAGAATCGATAATTATTTTATTGTCATTTTTATAAGAGTATTCTTCAATAAATAATTGAACTCTTTGGTTGTATTCCTTTTTATCTTCTTCATTACAACAGGCTCCCTTGCACTCATTTGTTTTATAAGGGAGGCAAATTCCTTCTGTTAAGGATACCTTGTTTATAGTTTGACAAAGTTTATATTTATCAGTGATTTTTAATAAGAATTTTTTGGCTTCATTTATGGAAGAAAATGAAGTGATTGCTTTTTTTCTTAAATCAATTTTGTCAAAGGTAATACTGATGTATCCCTCTTCATTTTTCTTTTGATACAGTCCATATTGAAAGCTAGTTTTACGTTTTGAACGATTAAATATGGGTTGGTTAATTTTTATTTCCTGATACTCTTTTAATAAGGCAATAAGTTCGTTTCCAGTTTCTTCATAGGTAACTGTAGCAACCATTTTTTGAATATTCTTTGATTTCCTATTGGTTCCTAAAAAGTGTTGGTTAACCCGCTTTTTAATATTTTTACTTTTACCGATATAAATAATACTCCCGTCTGCTTTATGAATATAGTATACACCAGTTTTTGAAGGTAAATCTTCGACAATGTGCATCAGTTTAGGAGAGGTTTTCTTTTCAGTAATATCCTTTATACTTGAATTTACAATTTGCTTTTCAGTATCCTTGTCTAATAATAATTTAAAAAGTTCAACAGTTGCTAGAGCATCTCCTGAGGCTCTATGTCTGTCAGTCATAGGTATCCCTAAGGCTTTTACAAGAGTTCCTAGTTTGTATTTTTCCTGACCAGGAATAAGTTTTTTGCTTAACTCAACAGTACACAATGTTTTTCTAATAAAATCGTATCCTAAGCGCCTGTATTCTGTTCGTAAAATTCTATAATCAAAAGAAGTATTGTGGGCAACGATAATAGTGTTTTCCGTAATTTCAATAATTCGTTTTGCAACTTCATGGAATTTAGGTGCATTGCGTAACATTTTGTTGTTAATACCTGTAAGTTTTACAACGAAAGGTTGGATTTCTTTTTCTGGATTTATTAACGAGATAAACTGATCAACAATTTCATGGCCGTCATATTTGTAGATGGCAATTTCTGTCATGCCTTCTTCATTAAATTTCCCGCCAGTGGTTTCTATGTCTATTATTGTGTAAATAGCTTTATTTATTATAGTTTCTAGCTCCAAATATACTACTTCCTACTCTAACCATAGTACTTCCATTGTCAATAGCAAGTTTATAATCACCACTCATACCCATTGAAATAGTTTTGAATTCTAAATTCTCGGCTTTTAATTCATCAAAAACAGTTTTTAAATAGCTAAATTCATGAGCTATTTGATCTTGATTGTCAGTAAAACTAGCCATCCCCATCAGACCAACTATTTTGATGTTTTTCATATCTAAAACGTCATCAGAAGTAATAATAGTTTTGGCTTCTTCAGGTGTCATTCCAGCTTTGGTATCTTCTTTCGCTATTTTAATTTGAAGTAAACAATTAATTACTCTGTTGTATTTTTTAGCTTGCTTATTAATTTCGGTAAGTAACTTTAAATTTTCTACCCCATGTATTAAACTTACATATTCCGCCATATATTTTACTTTATTGCGTTGTAAGTTTCCAATCATATGCCATTCAATGTCTTTGGGTAATTGCTCCCATTTCTGTGTCATTTCTTGGATTTTATTTTCTCCAAAAACTCGTTGACCAGCATCATAGGCTTCTTGTAATGCCTCAATGGGTTTTGTTTTTGAAACAGCAACAAGTGTTACAGGATTAGGGAGTTTAGAATTTATGTAATGTAGGTTTTCTTGAATGCTCATGTTTATATTTTGGCTATTAGCTACCATTTTCGTTGTCTAAAACTCATATATAGTTAATCCACTTCTTAATTTAGGTTCAATATAAGTACTCTTTGGAGGCATAGTTAATCCTTCGTCTGCTATTTGTTTCATTTGTGAAACGTTAATTGGTAGCATGCCAAAAGCTACTTGAAACTCTTTAGAGTCAATTTGTTGTTTTAGCTCTACCAAATCTTTAGTGCCTGGGAAATAATCCAATCGTTTTTCATTACGTACATCAGTTATTCCTAGAATTGGATTCAATACTAATTTGTATAGTATTTGCGTATCCAAAGCTTCTAATGCATTTTCAAATGTTAGAAAGGGTGAGCGTAAATGTAGCGTATAAAACTCTTCATCTAAGTACATGCTAAAATGATGTTGATTTTTAAGCTGTTGTGGTTGTAAACCACAGTTTTCAATGGTAAAAATAGCGTCTAACTGAATTAAGAACTCTTTTTTCGACAATCCGTTTAAATCTTTTACAAGTCTGTAAAATTCATATATTTTTAAATCAGATTCAGGAATCAAACAACTCATAAAATATTTTTGAGAAGCGTTTGCTGTGGTGTAATCTTTTGCTAATAGGGCAGACGATGCACTCCTATGATGTCCGTCAGCAATGTATAAACTGTTAATGCCTTCAAATTCTGATTGAATAGTGTTGATTTGTTGAGCATCATCAATAAGCCAAACGAAATGTGAAATTCTATCAGTGGTAGAAAATTCGTATTCTGGGCGTTCCTCCATGATATTACTAAACAAGCTATCTAATGTGTTGTTTTTTGGATAGGTAAGTAGAACGGGTTCAGCATTAAAACCAACGGTATCAATATATTCTTTAAAAAGTAGTTCGCGTTTTTCTAAAGTTTTTTCATGAATTTTAACCACATTATTCTCATAATCTTCCACTGAAGTAGCTCCTATAATACCAATAAAAGTATCGGTACGAGTCACCATTTTATATAAGTAAAACTTAGGAGTTTCATCTTGCACGAAGAATTGTTCCTCTTTAAATTCTAAGTATCGATTACGAACCAAGTTAAATTCCTTTTTAGTAGTGATTTCTTGAGCGAACTTATATCCTGGATTTAAAATTTGTAAAAAAGAATACGGATTATTATTTAAACGAAACTCTAATCCTTCTTTATTATAGATATGATAGGAACGGGAAACCACCAAATTGGCTTTATCTCTTGTTGGTCTTACTGCTTTAAAAGGTTGTACTGATGCCATTTTTTGACAATTATATTTGTAATGAATACTTAAAAGTATGGTTTTTTATCTAATCAAAAAGCGTATTCGTAAAAAGACCTCACAAATTTTTTGAAAATATGTGAGGCCCAATCGAGTATTCAATATTGTTAAGCAAACATTTTTGCCACTTTCTCGGCTTTTCTACTTTCAGCATAGTCGTAGAATCCTTCCTTTGATTTGATTCCTAATTTCCCAGCCATTACCATGTTTACTAATAGCGGACATGGTGCATATTTAGGGTTTTTAAATCCGTCATGCATAACATTTAGGATAGATAAACATACATCTAAACCAATAAAATCAGCTAGTTGCAATGGCCCCATTGGGTGTGCCATACCTAATTTCATAACCGTATCAATTTCTTCAACTCCTGCTACGCCATTGTATAATGTTTCAATAGCCTCATTAATCATTGGCATTAAAATTCTGTTAGCAACAAAACCAGGGTAATCGTTTACTTCTGTTGGTACTTTACCTAATTTTTTAGATAAATCCATGATGGTATTTGTAACTTCATCTGAAGTGTTATACCCACGAATAATTTCTACCAATTTCATAATTGGTACAGGATTCATAAAGTGCATACCAATAACCATTTCTGGTCGTTTTGTAACCGCTGCTATTTGAGTAATAGAAATAGAAGAAGTGTTTGTCGCTAAAATAGTATCCTTAGGACAAAGCGCATCCAAATCTTTAAAAATCTTTAATTTTAAATCTTGATTTTCTGTAGCAGCTTCAACAACTAAAGCAGCACTTGAAACACCTTCTTTCATAGAAGTATACGTAGTAATGTTACTTAAGGTATTTTCTTTATCAGCTTCACTAATTTTTTCTTTAGAAACCATGCGGTCTAAGTTTTTGGCTATAGTTGCCATTCCTCTATCTAAAGCATCTTGAGAAATATCAATTAATTGAACGTTATATCCGCTTTGTGCAAAAGTATGTGCAATACCATTACCCATTGTTCCAGATCCAATTACTGCTACGTTTTTCATGTAAAAATTTTATTTTATAATTCCCTTGAAAAAGGGAATTTGTTTTTATTTAAGTTCTTTTTTTAAATCAATCTGACTAAAACTAATGCTTGATTAATTTTTGTTATTCCCACTGGTGGGCTTCTTAAAACAATTGATTACTTGGTGCGCAATACGCAATGCTTCCGTACCATCTTCTAGGGTAACTACTGGTGTAGTATTGTTGTTTATGGCATCAGCAAATGTTTCTAACTCATCTAAAATGGCGTTGTTTGCATCAATATCAGGATTATCAAAATAAATTTGTTTTTTAATCCCTTCTGCGTTTTGTAAAATCATGTCAAAATCACCTGGAGTTTCAGGCGCATCTTTCATTTTTACAACCTCACATTTCTTGTCTAAAAAATCGACAGATATATAAGCGTCCTTTTGAAAGAAGCGTGACTTACGCATATTTTTTAATGAAATTCTACTAGACGTTAAATTGGCAACACATCCGTTTTCAAATTCTAAACGTGCATTGGCAATATCAGGAGTTTCACTAATTACGGAAACACCACTTGCAGAAACATTAGTTACTTTTGATTGTACAACGCTTAAAATAGCATCAATATCATGAATCATTAAATCCAATACCACAGGAACATCTGTCCCACGTGGGTTAAATTCAGCCAATCGGTGTGTTTCAATAAACATTGGGCTTTTGATTTTGTTTTTAACCGCTATAAAAGCAGGATTAAAACGCTCCACATGTCCTACTTGACCTTTTACATTGTTTTCTTTTGCTAAACTTACAATCTCTTCAGCTTCTAGAACTGTGTTTGAAATTGGCTTTTCAATAAAAACATGTTTTTTCGACTTGATTACTTGTACTGCACAATCATGGTGTGAAAGCGTTGGAGTAACAATGTCAACTATATCAACGGCGTCAATCAATTCCTGTATGGTCTCAAAAGCTTTATAACCAAATTCAGCGGCTATTTTTTTTGCATTATCCTTGTTAGGATCGTAGAAACCAATTAGTTCGTACTTACTTGATTCGTTTAATAATCGCAGATGGATTTTTCCTAAATGACCTGCTCCTAAAACACCAGCTTTTAACATATAAAAATTGAATTTATTGAGTTGCAAACAAAAATAAGATTATTTGTTGAAAAATGAGTTAAATTAAATATTTTTACGGTCAAAGAATTAATTTCCTTGTTACGGTTTCATGAAGCAGGAATTGACACTCTAATTCTTACAATCAATACGGACGACTAAGAAGTAACCTCGCTTAGTGGAAATAAAAAAAATAAATTTGAAAGACACGTTTAAACATCAAGGCTTACGAAAACAATTAGTATCATTACTTAAGGATAAAGGTATAGTTGATGTTAGGGTGTTGGAGGCCATGAATAAAGTACCTCGCCATTTATTTTTAGATTCTAGTTTTGAAGTACATGCGTACCAAAACAAAGCATTCCCTATAGGTGCAGATCAAACAATTTCTCATCCTTTTACGGTGGCCTTTCAATCTGAATTAATGAAATTGAAGGAGAATGACCAAGTGCTTGAAATTGGTACAGGTTGTGGATATCAAACGGCAGTTTTGTTAGAGATGGGAGTGAAAGTATATTCTATTGAACGTCAGCAAGAACTGTTTAAGAAAACGAAATTGTTCTTGCCAAAATTAGGCTATCGAGCGAAACAACTTATTTTTGGTGATGGGTATAAAGGTTTACCTGAATATGCACCATTTGATAGTATTATTGTAACAGCTGGTGCGCCTTTTGTACCAAAACCATTGTTATCCCAGTTAAAAATTGGAGGAAGATTAGTTATTCCTATAGGTAACGACCCTCAAGTAATGCACTTGTATGTACGCACTTCTGCTACGGAATTTAAAAAGGAAACTTTTGGAGAGTTTCGCTTTGTCCCTATGTTAGCTGATAAAAATTAATTTTTTAGGCTTTTCTTTAAAGAAGACATTACTCTTCTGATTTTCTTTAGGTTATCTTAAATTTGTGTTACAATAGAATATTTCGTTATTATCATATATTTCCTTAACTTTAAAAGATATTCAACCAATATTATTTCTACAATCTATTAGTGTATTATTTCGAAGAAGTAGTATTTTTATAGATTTTAATAGGTATTTATTTAGGTTGTAAGACCTTTTTAAAATGATTAAAAATCTTCTATTAATACCTCTTGTAACATTCACGCTAATAGGGAGCGTTAACGTTCAGGAAATTGAATTTACTGAAACGGAAAAAACATGGATAAAAGAACATCCTGTAATTTATCATGGATATGACCCTACCTGGGCTCCTTTTGAATTTTATAATGAAAATGATACTACATACACAGGGATTATTGGAGACTATATAAAAATAGTTGAGGACAAAACAGGGGTAGATATAAGACCAATTCCTAACATTACTTGGAAAGAAACTATTAAAAAACTAGAAACTGGGGAAGTTGATTTCGCTACAGGAATAACCGCAAATGAAAGGAGGGAAGGTTTTTTAAATTTTACTAAACCCTATATGTCTTTCCCCATAGTGATTGTAACTAGAAAAGATTATGATTTTATTGGCGGATTAAAGGATTTAATTGGAAAAGAAATTTCACTTCCTGTAGGTTTTTATACTTCTGAAATGATATCCAGAGATTTTCCTGACATTAAAATAAAGCATAAAAATGATGTTAAAGAAGCACTTGAAAGTGTTAGCTTTGGTGAAACTGATGCTTTTGTAGGTAATCTTGCTGTTGTAAGTTATTACATTAATAAAGAAGGGTTTACAAATATAAAAATAGCCGCACCTACAATATATAAAAACTCTGATTTGTCTTTTGGTGTACGTAAGGATTGGCCTGAGTTAGTGAGTATTGTTGATAAAGTTTTTGAATCAATTCCTCCAGAAAAACACAATGCCATAAAGATTGATTGGATACAGATAAGATATGAGTATGGAGTGAACGTCAGAAAAATAATTTATATAACTGGATTTTTGTTATTAATAGTCCTGTTAATAATTGCGATTATTTTGCTTTGGAATAGAAGTCTTCAAAGGGAAATTGTAAAAAGAACCATCATAGAAGAAAAACTTGAAGAGTCACTTTTAAAATTAGAAAAAAAGAATGATGAGAAAAGAGCAATGCTCAAAGAAATTCATCATCGCGTAAAAAATAATTTACAAGTAGTAAATAGTTTGCTAAAGTTTCAATCAAGGAAGTTAGAAAGTGAAGAAGCTATTACCATGTTTAAAGAAACGCGAAATAGGGTAGTATCCATGGCCTTACTTCATGAAAAAATGTATCGCTCCGATGATATTCATCAAATAGATGTTCAAGATTATATTTCTCTATTAGTTGAAGATTTGGTGAAAAATTATGCGGTTGACAAAAAAATAAAATTAGATATAAAAATTGAAGCTGTCAATTTAATGATGAGAACCTTAGTGCCCTTAGGATTAATTATTAATGAGATGATTACAAATTCGTTGAAACACGGGTTTAAAAACAAAAGTGAAGGAGAAATATCTGTTAGTATTAAACATATTGAAGGTGTGCGTTATGAAATGATTATTGGGGATAATGGAGAAGGGGTGAAAAAAGAACATAAGTCAACAGGTATTGGAGTTAAATTAATTCAAATATTCACTAAACAATTGAATGGAACCTTAGAACAATTAGACATGCCTGGAGCCGTTTTTAAACTTACTTTTGATAAAATAGATGTGATTTAAAATTATACCAACCCATTAATCAGCTCTTTTTTTATTTCATGTGTACCATTAAAAGTGATATATTCAATACGTTTTTCAAACAGCGTATCGGAATATTCTTTTTCATTTTCTAAAACTCCAGGAGCTACATATTCGTCTTTATCACCAACTACTAGTTTTATGGTAGGGATGTGTTTAAAATCTTTTGCTGAAAATTCTCTAGGGATTTTCCCAGCATATAGCACAAGTGTATTACATTTAATGTTACGTTTTGCTATCCATCGTGTAGCTACGGATACTCCCTGTGAAAACCCTAAAATCATTATGTTGAGGTTATTTGGTATGTTTTCTGCTAGATAAACACTATCAAGATAGTTTAAAACATTAGGAATTTCTTTTTGTGTTTTTTCTTTTGTTAACCAAGTAGCACCAACATGTTTATATTGATTTTTTAAATAATGTTTTGATTGTGCTTGTGGTGCAATAATATAATTTTCTTCCGAGTTTAATTCATTAAAATATTGAATAAAATACCTGCTTAAAAATCCTAAGCCGTGACAAACAAACCATACATTTTTTGTTTTTGAGGTCAATTCATTTAGAGTAGAATAAGAATTAGTTATCGTGTATGAAACTTTTTTTTCTGAATGCATAGTTTATATAAAATCTTTAAAAATTGTTTCTTTTATTTTTGGCCATTCTTCTTTTAAAATACCATAACAACAAGTACTTCTTCTAAAACCATCCTGCATAAGTGTATCCTTACGTAAAATACCTTCTAAAGTTCCTCCGATTTTCTCAACTGCTTTTCTGGAGCGAATATTTCGTTCATCAATCCTAAATTCTACTTTTTCAAAATTAAGTGTTTCAAAGGCATATTGTATCATTAAAAATTTTATGTGTGTATTTAATCCAGTACCTTGAAAGGCTTTACCAATCCATGTCCAACCAATATGTATCGTTTTGTTTTTAGTATTAATAAACCCAAATCGGGTACTTCCAGCATATTTTTGGTTTATTTTATCAAAAATTATAAAAGGTAATTCACCTCCTTTTTCTCTATTTATTAATGCTTGTTTAATATAGTTTTTAAGTGTGCCTGTTGTAGAGATATCAGAGGGAGAATAATAAACTAAATCTTTTTCAAAAGCTATATTTTCAAGTAAAAAAGCATCACTCTCTTGTAAAGGAATTAATTTAACAGTATTGTTTTCTAGAATTGATTGGTTATTACTCATTGAAATAAAAGTTGAATTAGTATTTTTACGCTATAAAAATAGAACAATGGAATTTGATAAAGAAGCCATTTTAGAAATATGTAATAAATTTTCTAAAAATACCTTAATGGAAACCTTAGATATACAATATGTAGACGCTGGGGAAGATTTTCTTACGGCAAAAATGCCTGTAAATCCTAGTGTGCATCAACCTATGGGGATATTGCACGGCGGAGCTTCAGTAGCACTTGCGGAAAGTGTAGGTAGTGCGGCTTCTCATATTTTTATCGATTCAGAAAAGTTTGTAGTTAAAGGATTGGAAATTTCAGCGAATCATTTAAAAAGTAAACGAGACGGTGAAGTTTTTGCAACTGCTAAAATTATTCACAAAGGACGTACCACTCATTTATGGGAAATCAGAATTGTGGATGAAAATGGAGCATTAGTTTCCTTATGTAAGCTGACAAACATTGTATTAGCAAAGTAAATGCTCATGGATAGTTTCTTTAATACAATTACGCAACAACTTTCCGATGAATTGCCTTTTGTGGTATATCGCAAACCAAATGAAGTGTTGGTAAACGGAGTATTACAAAAAGATGATGTGCTACATACTATAGCTGATTACTCAGAAAGTGGTTTTGTTTTTGCACCATTTGATACTGAACAAAAAGCTGTTTTAATTCCTTTTGAAAAAAGTATTGAAACTATTTTTAATGAAGAAGTAGCTATTCATAATCAAACAACCTACACCGAGAAACTTGATGAGAAGGTAGCTCATATAGATTTAGTTAAGAAAGGAATTAGTGCTATTAATAACTCTGACTTAAGTAAAGTAGTGTTGTCTCGAGAGGAAAAATGTTCCATAAAGGACAATGACCCAATATTATTATTTAAAAATGCTTTGGCTTTGTATAATAATGCCTTTGTGTATTTATGGTATCATCCTAAAGTAGGATGTTGGTTAGGGGCAACACCAGAGGTATTATTGCAAACAAGAAATAACCAGTTTAAAACAATGGCATTAGCTGGTACACAATTGTATTCAGAAAACATTATCTGGAAGGAAAAAGAGCAAAATGAACAACAAATAGTAACTGATTTTATTACTGAAAATTTAGCTGCGAATGAATTTAAGTTTAAGGAAGGGGCTCCATATACTATAAAAGCAGGAGGATTAGCACATATTAGAACGGATATTAATGGAGTAATAAATGTAAATTCACAAGATACGGATTTACAAACCTTAATAAATACCTTACACCCCACACCAGCAGTTTGTGGTTTTCCAAAAGAAAAGGCTAAAATTTTTATTCTAAAAAGCGAAGGCTATGATAGGTTATTTTATACTGGATTTTTAGGAGAACTAAATATTGAAACCAAACGGAAAAGTAACCGACGCAACACTGAAAACCATGCGTACCGATTTACAACAAAATCATCAAGTTTATTTGTGAATTTGCGTTGTATGCAATTAAATAAAGCTTTAGTAACCATATATGTAGGAGGTGGAATTACAGCGAGTTCAAATGCTGAAAATGAGTATGTAGAAACCTGTAACAAAACGAATACTATGAAAAAGCTAATAAATTCATAGAATTATTTGTGTAACACTCTAAAATCACCGTATTTTTGTAACCTACAATTTTAGAGATATATGTCAGGGACAACTTCAGAGTTAGAAGAAAGTAAAGCAGGAAAAGAACTATATAGTTATCAGAAAGGAGCAATCAACAAAATTTTTAAAAGTTTTGAAGAGTCTCCAGAAGATTACCATTTGTTATATCAATTACCAACAGGTGGAGGTAAAACTGTTATCTTCTCAGAAATTGTACGTCAATTCTTAAAGCATCATCAGAAGAAAGTATTGGTTATGACACATCGTATTGAATTGTGTAGACAAACTTCTAAAATGCTTAGTGGATTTGCAGTAACGAATAAAGTTATTGATAGTAAGGCAGATTTATCAGATCAAAAAGAGTATTCATGTTTTGTCGCAATGGTGGAAACACTAAACAATAGGTTGAATGATGAAAAATTAGATATTTCTGATATCGGTTTAGTAATTATTGATGAGGCGCATTACAATTCATTTACTAAATTATTCAAGTTTTTTGACAAGTCATTTATATTAGGAGTTACGGCAACACCGTTGAGTTCTAATATAAAACTGCCTATGAGCGACAATTACCAAGAGTTGATTGTTGGAGAAACGATAGAATCATTAATAGAAAATGAATTTTTATCACGTGCAGAAACTTTTAGTTATAATGTAGGGTTAACCTCATTAATAGTAGGTGCAAATGGTGATTATACAGTAAAATCTTCTGAAGATTTATATACCAATCAGGATATGTTAAGTAAGTTGTTATATGCTTATGAAACGCATTCTAAAGGGAAGAAAACCTTAATATTTAATAATGGTATTAATACCTCATTACATGTATATGATACCTTCAGAGCAGCTGGTTATCCTGTAGCGCATTTAGATAATACAAATTCTAAAAAAGAACGTGCAGCCATATTAAAATGGTTTAAGGAAACTCCAAATGCAATATTAACTTCGGTAAGTATCTTAACTACGGGGTTTGATGAGCCTACGGTGGATACTATTATTTTAAACAGAGCAACTAAATCGTTAACCTTATACTATCAAATGATTGGTAGGGGGTCTCGTATAATTAAAGGAAAATCTAAATTTTCTATTATTGATTTAGGAAATAACTTACATCGTTTTGGACCTTGGGGAGCTGATTTAGATTGGCAAAAAATATTTAAGTCTCCTAATTTCTTCTTAGATAGTTTATTAAATGATGAGGATTTAGAAAGTACCTTCAAGTATGAAATGCCTGAGGATATTCGTAAAGAATTTGAAAACTCTAAAAAGGTGTCTTTTGATGTTAAAAAAACCTATACCATTTCTGTTAAGAAAGGAGAGTCTTCAAAAGTTGTATTAGAACGCTCTATTGAGCAACATGCAAAAATTTGTATTGAAAATAGTGAAGATGTTTATGATGCACTAGCTTTAATGAAATTATTAGGAGAAGATATAGATTATAGAATAGATCGCTATACGAAATGTATTAGTAGAAGTACGTACAATTTTGTTGATTGGTTAAAAGATGATTATCGTAAGAAGTTGCGTGCCTTTTTAAGGGATAACTTTGATGAAATGTTTGAAAAAATTCACGGAAGACCAGCAGAGTAAAAACTAAAACAACAATATTCTAAAAACAAAAGCCTCTTTTTAAGAGGCTTTTGTTTGTTATCTTGTTCAGATGAAAAACCTACTGATCGTTACAATTCTGTTATTAATATTGTTTTCTTGCTCGAAACCTCAAACCACTCCGGAGTTTCTAAATAGTTTCTGTGAGGACTTAAGTTTTTCGAAGTTAATAAAGGAGCTTAAGAAACAACAGAAAGAGGATACTTTATTTGAATACAAATTTGGTGTCTGGCAAGAAAGAGATATTATAGATAGCTATCGTGAAAATATTTTTGTGGTAAGTAAGTCTAAAAAAAATATAGATTTCCCAAATGAAATTAACTACCTAAAATTAATTATCAAGGACTCTTCAATTGTTTCTTATAAAATATACAATTCAATTTTTGACAATGAAATAAGAGGATTTGGGTGGGTAAGTAATGAACTACTTTTTTTTAAAAAGAATAAAAAAGAGATTGAGATTTTAAAAAAGTCATTTAAAAGTACATACAAAACTGATTTGAATTATAATGAATTATTCAGAACTGACTTAAATTTTGGGAGAATGTGTGGTGGGATATCTTCATCACCAACTTCTGAAATATTGGAAATATCTAGTTTAGTAGAAAATAGAAATTTAGATTTTTTAGAAAATTGGCTGCAATCCTCTCACACAGAAAAGCAATTGTATGGTTTAGTGGGGTATTATCATTTAAAAGATTCGGTGAAATTTAGAAGCTATATTCCTAAATTAGTTCATGCTATCGAAAATAAAAAAGGAACATATAGTTCTTGTGGTGGATGTATTTATTCTCAAGGGAAAATAGAAGATGTAATAGAACGAATTAGACAAAATGATTTTTCCCCTAATTTTGATTCTTATTTTGACAGAAGAATAGACTTAATGAAAAAAATAGAGGAGTTAGAAAATAAAGAAAAAGGCACCTAAATAACCCGTTCATCAGCTTTATAAGCACCACGCCTATGTAATATCCATTGTGCTTCATCTAAAGGGTTAACCCCTTTATATTCGCGAATAACACCTTCCTCTTTAGGGCAAGTGTCATAGCCATGAAACTGTAAGCGTAGCCTTACCTTTCCTCCAGTAATTGAATTTAGTTTAATACTTAAATCTAATGAAGTAGCAACAGGAACCGTTCCTTTTAAATTAAACGTATCATCCATAAATATAGGACTGTCAAAAGTTGCTCTTCTTGTACTTAACTCAGAGGCTATTTTACCTAATAATGATTCATGAGCTTTAATTTCAAAACCTAAAATAGGTTCTAACAAATGTGTTCCTCCAAATTTTAATCCTTGCATGATCCCCATAGGGGTTGCCAAATTAAAATCACCAGGTCTGGAATGTACATTGTGATCTTCCCCTTTAATCAATGTTATTTTTATATCCGTTACTTCCCAGCCTAATAATCCTTGTGCGACTGCATTAGGTATAGTACGCGCAATTTCATTTTGATATTTAATATGTACATCATTTTGCGAAACGATAGAAGAGTAGCTTACTCCAGAATTTAATGGAGCAGGTTCAATTAAAAAGGTCATAATTGCCCAACATGGTTTAGGCATCCAATACCTAATGTATCCTTCAGCAGTTGTACTTATAGTTTCTTTGTAGACTACTTCTGGGTCAGTAAAACTGGTTTTTATTGAAAAACGCTCTTCTAAAATATGTGTTAATACTTCAATTTGCATTTGTCCCATTAAAAGTAACTGCAATTCTTTTTCTGCTTTAAACCACTTAAAACTTAAGGAAGGGTCTTCTTTATCTAATTGGTGTAAAGCTTCAGCTAAGGCATTGTAATCACTATCCTTGTCGGGAATTACTTGTACAGTTAACACAGGGATATGAAGCTGAGGTAGTTTAGGAACTCCTTCTGGACTACCTAATATGTCACCAGCTTTAGTACCTAAAACTCCAGTAATAACACCAATGTCTCCAGATGCTAAAACAACGTTGTCAATGTATTTTGTATTGGTTAGTTGTTTGGTCTGATTTATTTTTGTTTCTAGCTGTTGGGTGTTATTATATACAGTAGATTTTGATGTCAAGCTTCCAGAGAGCACTTTAACATGTGCCATGGTACCATAAACTTTATGGTGCTCTAATTTAAAAACATAAGCAGATAAGTTTTCGTTAGTAGTTGATTTTGAAGTAGGACAAAAATCAATAATACCGTCAAGTAATTCTGTAATGCCAATATTATTTTTTGCGATTCCACAAAATACTGGAACAATATTGTTGGCGATGGTGTTTTCTCGAATACTGCGTAGGTATTCGTTATTAGTTATGATTTCAGAATTTAAATAGCGTTCTAATAAAGCTTCGTCACAATTTAAAAGGTGTTCTAATACGTCTTCGGTAATATTGCTGTTTGTATTAAAAACGGAAGTTATAGTTGCGTTCTCTAAGCCATCATTTTCTGAAGAATATATTTTAATTGGTGCTGCTTTTAAATCTTGTTTTAGTTGTGTAATAACAGTTTCAGAGTCGGCACCTTGTCGGTCAATTTTATTGATAAAAATGATTGTAGGTATTTGTAACTCTTGTAATGATTCCCATATGTTAATGGTGTGTGCTTGTACACCTTCAACTGCTGACACTACCAATATTACAGCATCAACAACGCATAATGCACGCTCAACCTCACTTGAGAAATCAACGTGACCAGGAGTGTCAATTAAATTGATTTTGGTGTCTTTCCATTCAAAAGACGTGGTAGCTGCTTTTATGGAAATACCACGTTCTTTTTCCAAATCCAAACTATCAGTATTTGTTGAACCTTTGTCTACACTACCAAGAGTTCTAATGGCTCCAGAGTTGTATAGAAAATGCTCCGTAAGTGTTGTTTTACCAGCATCTACGTGAGCCAAAATTCCAACATTGATAGTTTTTATACTCATGTTTATTTGTCAAATTTCCAAGCAACAAACCTACTTTGTTTGTTTCCTTGAGCCATTACAATAGTTTTATGAGTTACTTTTAGCTTGTCCAGTTGCTTGTATATTTTACGAAGATTATCTTTTTTAGAAACTAAACATGTAAACCAGGTTACTTGGGTTTTGAATTCTTCACTCTGCTTTATCATTCTTTTAATAAACAAAGCTTCACCACCATTACACCATAATTCATTGGCTTGTCCACCAAAATTTAATTTAGAATTAGCTTCTAATCCTAAATTTTGTAACTTTCGTTTTGTCCCTTTATTAGCTTCCTTTTCTGATGCATGAAAAGGAGGGTTGCACATGCTAAATTGGTATTTTTCTCCTTTTTTAATGATTCCTTTAAATATATTAGAGTTATCAGTTTGATGTCTAACTTCAATTTGTTCCTTTAAGTCAGGAGTTAGCTCAATATTTTTATTAGCAGATGTTATTGCAACTTCATTTATATCAGCACCAACCATTTTCCAATTGTAAATTCTACTTCCTAATATAGGGTATATGCAATTTGCACCAACACCAATGTCCAGTCCTTTTACTTTAGACTTGACACTATTATCTTTTAAAAAATCAGCAATATGGTGTATGTAATCAGCTCTTCCGGGAATAGGAGGGCATAAATACCCATTTGGAATACTCCAATCGGTTAATCCGTATTGGTTTATTAATATTGATCTGTTTAATTGTAAAACAGCTTCATTGTCTGCAAAATCTATAGTCATTATTTTCTGAGGACTTATAGATACGTAAGGAATTAATTTAGGGTTTGAAGCTGCTAATTCTTTAAAATTATATGGTACGTTATGTATGTTTCTTGGGTGCATTAGAATTGTTTTATGAATTAATAAACTCACCGTTAATAACTACCTTATCGATATTGTTTGATCCAAATGAATATGGTAATACATTGTATGAGTTTATCGGTTTAGTGATAATTATATTTGCTTTTTTTCCTTTAGCAATACTTCCATGAGTATTACTAATTCCCATGGCATAAGCGCCGTTTAAAGTAGCTGCATTAATAGCTTCTTCTGGAGTCATTTTCATTTTTATACATGCAGTACTCACAACAAAGTTCATGTTTCCTGATGGAGTAGAACCTGGGTTGTAATCCGTAGCAAGTGCAAGTGCTAATCCGTTATCAATTAATTGTCTTGCTGGTGTGTATGGAATGGATAAAAAGTATGAGCATGATGGTAATGCAACTGGCATTGTATCAGAATTCTTTAAAGCTACTAAATCCTCATCACTCACTAATTCTAAATGGTCTACGGTAAGTGCATTGTATTCAATACTTTTTTGTATTCCACCAATTGATGTAAATTGGTTTACATGTGTTTTTGGTGTTAATCCATATTGCTTACCAGCGGCTAATATTTGTTCTGTATCATCTACAGAGAAGTATCCAGTTTCACAGAAGATGTCAATATATTCCGCTAAGTTTTCTTTTGAAATTAGCGGCAACATTTCAGATATGATTAAGTCTAAATACCCTTGTTTGTTATCTTTATATTCTTTTGGTAAAGCGTGAGCGCCTAAAAAGGTTGCTTTTATAGGAATATTGTAGTTTTCTTTTAATTTTTTGATTGTGCGTAACATTTTTAGTTCTGCAGCTACAGTTAATCCGTATCCGGATTTAATTTCGATACCTCCAGTTCCTAATTTAATTACTTCATCTAATCGTACAGCAGATTGGTTGTATAATTCTTCCTCAGAAATTTCTTGTAATTTTTTAGCAGAATTTAAAATTCCTCCACCATTATTAGCAATTTCCTCATATGTAAGTCCGTTAATTCTATCAACAAATTCTTGTTCACGATTTCCTGCATATACTATATGAGTATGGCTATCATACCAAGTTGGTAAAATTAGTTGTCCGGTACAGTCTATGGTTTCAAAAGAATCATTGTTTTGAAAGTTTACCATTTCTCCAAAATCCACTATTTCATCATTCTCAGTAATTAGGTACGCATTGTTAATCAATGGAAGCGTTTTCATCTCTTCTCCTGAAACTTTTAGTTTTCTTGTATTGGTTTCTACTTGAAGTAATTGCTTGATATTGATAAAGGCTTTGCTGCTCATAATTGGTGTATTGAAATTAATGAATACAAATATCTTTAATTTTTATAAACTATCATGTTAAAAGCTGTCTTAGAAAAATATTTTTTGTTTTATAAGGGCTACTGATTAATTAGAAATTCTTCAATTTTTGGATATGAAATAAAAAAATTATGTTTTAATCTTAACTATTTTATTACTTAATAAAGTAATCTTAATTTTTCACTAAAGTGTGGGTCAAAAACATTTAAGTCAGAACTTAAAATTTTTGCATCTTTATCCAATACGTATACTTTATTAATATTCTGAATTAATAAGTTCTCCTTAGTGATTTTTGGATCAGTTAATAAATACCCGTTTTTTAAGTTTAATTTTTGACTGTATTTTTTCCAATCTTTTTTATTGTCGTCAAGTGACACTCCAACAAAATTAAAATGTTTATTGCTGGAATATTGTACTACTCTTTTGTGGATACTTTTTAAATGCCTTGGGTTGTTGCTAGACCAGAAGTATACTACAGTAGGTTTATCAAGAGTTTCTTTAAATGCTAAGGTTTTATTCTCAATAGTAGTTACATTAAAATCAGGTATATAGTTTCCTACACTCAAGCGTTCAATAGCATTTACGAGTTTTGTTACTTTTTCTTTATTTTCAATACTAGTATTGTGTTTATTGAAATAAGTTAATAGTTCTTTTGCTTTAGTTTTACATTTGATGTTTCTTAAATAATGTAATGTTGTGTTCTTTAACAATTGATTTTTTAAAGTTTCATTTTGAACTAAGGAGTCAATAACATCCACTTTTGAATTATATGAACTTAAGTGATTTTTATTTTGGGGAGATTTTTTTAGTTGTTGATCGCTTAAGTTATCAATTAGGGCATATAAGTATTCATAATAAGGATAAAAAGATCCTAGATTACTCGTATTAAAATCAATGTTTTCTCTGAATTTGTAAAACTGTTCTTTATTTATGGAATCTGCTTGTTGTTTGTTGTATATTGGGTATCGCTCTTTTAAGGCATGAAAATGATAAACAATGTGTGCATTAGCAACTTCATTAAAACCTTCAGAAAAGTCATATCGCTCTTTATATTGCTCCAACATGTTTAAACGCTGTTGAAGTTCACCTGATATCAAGGTAGAGAATTTTTCAGATGGAAGTTCATACAGTTTGTATGCTTTTGTATCATGTGTTTCATTGGCTAAGAAAGTGTTTATGATAAAGTTGTTTTTATGAGCTCCCTTACCAGAAAAAGTTAGGGACTCATCAAAATCAATAGTATTTAGCCTAAAAACAATACTATCAGTAGGTTCAATATAAACATATTGGTATTCTTTGTGATTAAAGTGGTATAGCCCAGAAGTAAAATCGTTGAATTTATATAAGAACCTATTTTTATCGTCTAAGGCAATAGAATCAATTAATACATCATCTTTATACAATAACACAAAGTCATCCTTGGGGTTTATTATTTCCCCTCCAAAATACGTTGCATCTTCTGTTTTTATATTTTCATTACAATTGGTAAAAGCAATCAAAAATAAAAGGTAAGATAATGGTAAAAATTTGATCATATAATTCGGTCAATCTTATTTATATAGACAAATTTAATTTTTATGATGATATATTGCTGTTAATGAGCTGTTAAATAATAGCTTAAGCTTAAAACATTGTGAAAAATTAACATAACATCAATAAATACAGTCAGTTAAACTTATTTAGAATCATTCTTTTTCAACTAATTTTTTATTTATTTTTATTGCTTTAATAATATTTTTACAAAAAGTAATTGTTACGTTATTATTAGAGTACGAAAACTTACATTTTTAAAGTAAGTAAATGAATTAGATAACTGAAGTAATAGGGTATAAAGGGTGAGGTAATAAACAGTAGTCTTCCAGAATAAGTTAAAAAACTCGAATAAATCAGGTGTTTTTTTGTGCAGTTTAATTAAATATTGCGAATTTATTGTAGAAAGGTATTTTATAAATGAATGAAACTTAATAAAATAGGGAGGTTAAAGATTATTTATTATTTAATTACTAGCTTAAAAATAACATTTTTATTATGATTCTAAACAGCTGTTAAATACAATTCATTTTACTATTTTTGCCGAAAATTAAAATACATTACATGTTATCAGTTTCAAACTTATCTGTACAATTTGGTAAAAGAGTCTTATTTGACGAAGTAAATACAGCTTTTACTCAAGGAAATTGCTATGGTATCATTGGTGCCAATGGAGCAGGAAAATCTACATTCTTAAAAATCCTAGCTGGAATTCAAGAACCTACATCAGGTCACGTGTCTCTAGCTCCAGGGAAAAGAATGTCGGTATTATCTCAAGACCATTATGCTTATGATGAGTTTACAGTTTTGGAAACTGTTTTAATGGGTAATACAGAACTGTATGCTATTAAAAAGGAATTAGATAAACTGTACGAAGATTATACAGATGAAAATGCTGAGAAAATAGGAGAATTACAAGTTACCTTTGAAGAAATGGATGGTTGGAACGCTGATGCTAACGCAGCTGCAATGTTATCTAACTTAGGTATTAAGGAAGGGATGCATTTCACATCGATGTCTGATTTGGATGGTAAGCAAAAAGTACGTGTTTTGTTAGCGAAAGCATTATTCGGAAATCCTGATGTATTAATTATGGATGAGCCTACCAATGATTTAGATTTTGAGACTATATCTTGGCTGGAAACTTTTTTAGCAAACTTTGAAAATACTGTAATAGTTGTATCGCATGACCGTCACTTCTTAGATTTAGTGTGTACACATATTTCTGATATTGACTTTAATAAGATTACTCATTTCTCAGGAAATTATACCTTCTGGTATGAGTCCAGTCAATTAGCTGCAAGACAACGTTCTCAGCAAAATAAAAAGTCGGAAGAAAAAGCAAAAGAGTTACAAGATTTTATTGCTCGTTTTAGTGCAAATGCATCTAAAGCAAAGCAAACTACATCTCGTAAAAAGATGTTAGAAAAATTGAAGGTTGAAGATATAAGACCTTCAAGTAGACGTTATCCTGCAATTATTTTTGATAGAGATAGAGAAGCTGGAGACCAAATTTTAAATGTAGAAAACTTAAGTGCTTCTAATGAAGAAGGGGAGTTGTTTAATAAGGTAGATTTAAACCTTAACAAAGGTGATAAAGTCGCTATTATTTCTAAAAATTCTAAAGCAACTACAGCTTTTTACCAAATTTTAACAGAAAATATAAAAGCTGATTCAGGAGAGTTTAAATGGGGAGTAACAACAACTCAATCTTATTTGCCTTCAGATAATTCTAAGTTTTTTAAGAATGAATTAACTTTAGTTGACTGGATGCGCCAATGGGCACAAACTGAAGAAGAAAAAGAAGAAGTAAATTTACGTGGTTTCTTGGGTAAAATGATTTTTAGTGGAGAAGAAGCTTTAAAAACATCTAAAGTGCTTTCTGGAGGAGAGAAGGTAAGGTGTATGTTGAGTAGAATGATGATGACTAGAGCAAATGTGTTGTTAATAGATGAGCCAACAAATCACTTAGACTTAGAGAGTATTACAGCGTTTAATAATTCATTAAAGAACTTTAAAGGAACAATAGTATTTACAACTCATGATCATGAGTTTTGTCAAACTGTTGCAAACAGAATTATTGAAATTACACCAAAAGGAGTTATTGATAAGTATGCTACTTTTGATGAATATATGAATGACTCTAAAATTAAAGAATTACGCGATAAAATGTATTCGTAATTTCTATTTGATATAAAAACTAAAAAAGCCACTTCAATTGAAGTGGCTTTTTTAGTTTTTATGAAGCGTTCATTTCTTTAAATATTTTCCAAACTCTATATTTTAATATTGTAATAGCACATAGCATTCCTGATAGCATTGCACCAGCTACACCAACCATAGTGATGTCCTGTCCCACAAGTCGCAAACCTTTTATTTTTGTTTCAGGTTTTAAAAATGGTAGCGAAAATCGATCGGGAGTATGTGCTAAA
>Ga0209291_1000082_pt1 | contig 93068 bp, 88 predicted proteins | sample GOMGulsemesocosm_FD_184633 | JGI IMG/M metagenome (GOLD analysis project Ga0209291, IMG submission 184633) | Methane-oxidizing microbial communities from mesocosms in the Gulf of Mexico - GOM9B Gulf of Mexico (SPAdes) (version 2) | ecosystem: Environmental > Aquatic > Marine > Cold seeps... | reverse complement strand
TGATTAGCAATGGCTTGATTGTTAGTTCCATCACATTCTAAAGTTTGATTTGTTACTGAACACCCTGATAAGTCTGGTGGAGTAGTATCTTCTAGAGTTAAAGTTACGTTAAGAATTGCAGCGCCACCACATTGGTCTGTAATGGTATAGGTTACAGGAATGGTACCACCAAGTCCACAAGTTGTATTTAAATTAGCGTATACATAGTTAGAAGTTACCGTAATATCTGTATCGTCTTCAGCACATACTTCTAGTGCAGCAATATTGTCTGCATTCCATTGATCAGCAATTGTTTCGTTATCAGTACCTGAACATTCTAAAGATTGACTCGCTACAGTACAAGTAGATGTATCTGGCGGCGTATTATCGTTAAAAGAAAGATTAAGAGTGATAGGAGAATTATTTCCACAATTATCAATTACATCATAAGTAACACTCAATGTACCACATGGCCCACATTCTTGATTTAGGTTAGAAAAGTTATAATTAGAATTTATAGTTAAATCAGTATCACAATTATCCGTAGCACAAGCTTCAATAGCAGCGATGTTATCAGCATTCCATTGATCTGCGTTAGCTTCATTAGTTGTTGCATCACAATTTAAGGCAGTGTTAGCAGCTAAATTACATGAAGTAACATCTGGTGCAATAGTATCATTAATAGTAATAGTCTGTGTAACTAATATTTGATTATTACAATCATCAGTTACCGAATATGTTCTGGTGATAATTTCCGGACAAGTTCCATTATCAGAAACGTCAGAAACAAAAGCAACTATCGGATTAGCTGTACAGTTATCAGCTTCATCAGTTACTACTAAAATATCACTAGCAGGTACATCTGCACTACATTGTACATCTACTGCAGCTGGATTAGAAGCCGTTGGATTGGTATCGTCATTTACGTTGATAATTTGTATTGCATTTGCTGATTTACCACAAACATCTGTTATTGTAAATGTTCTTGTTATGATTAACGGACAGCTCGAATTAGGAGTAATGACATCTATATAGGTAATACTTTGAATTGTAGTATCATCTGAAGCTGTATATCCAGCAGTAACATATGTATTTTTTATATCTATTGATTGAGTACTACTATATGGGTAACGCGCTATTAATTCAGTAATATCATTTTCATCGCAACCTTCAATACTTAAAAGAGAAGAAGCAGTAATTTCAGGATTTTCAGTATCTACCACTGTTAGTGTGACTTGAAGAGGAGATGGGGCTGCACATCCATTACTATCTTGAACATAGATTGTGTATAATCCTGCACTTAAACCGTTAAATATACCTGATGTGTTACTAAAATCTACATTATCTAAACTATAGCTATAAGGAGGTACTCCTCCATTAGCAGTAACAGTTATTGATCCATCAGAACCACCATCACATGTAGGATCAATATGATCTGTAATAGTTTCTGATAAATTTACACCTGTAACATTTACATCAAAAGAGCAAGTTAATACAACAGGGGCTCCACTTACTGGAGTATAGGTTGCAGTGTAGGTTACCTGTGTTGTTCCAATAGGGAATAAATCACCTGGATTATGAGTAGAAGTAACTACAAAATTGATTCCTCCAGCACAGGCAACATCTAAAAGAGTCGCATTGTAATACATTCTATCAATTTCAATATGATCATTAGCACCTAATCCTGTTCCATTATCATCAAAAATGAATTTTAATTTATAGGCTCCGTTAGGTACTGTGTTAGGAATAGTTATTGTTTGTAGTCCGCTATTAGCATTACTTATACCTACAATGGTATCAGTAAATAGAACTGTAGCCCCATCAAGGACTTCTAATGTCCAATCGAATACTCCGCTTGGAACAATAAACTCTAAATTTATTGGAGTTCCATTAGTATTATCAAAATATTGTAATGGTGCAGTAAAGTTAACATTAGTACCACTAGACTGAAATAATCTTAAATTATTACTACCTATACGTTGTACTCTATTGTATTCCCAACAATCATTTGCGCTTTCTGGTAAATCAAATTCCATAAAAAAGGAATAATCATCTCCAGTAACTGAGGTACAACATTCATAAGCAAAACTAGGAGGTATCCAATCAACGGAGCTTCCTAAATCTGAATCAGCACAAGCAGTTTCAATTAAAGGAGGGCAGTTAGCTACTTGAATAGCACAAGCTTGAGCTGCTGGTTCTGTAATTGTTATAGATACTGGTGTTGTAGATGGATTACAAGAGTTAGCATCAGTTACTACTAAATTATAAGTTCCGGCAGCTAAACCAGATATATCTTCGGTATTTGCTGTAAATGAATTTGGTCCAGTCCAGCTATATGTATATGGCAATACTCCATTGGTAACTGTAACATTAATTTCACCAGTACTTGCTCCATTACACAATACATCATTTTGTGTATAAGTAGCTTCTGGTCTTGGGTTAACTGAAACCGTAGTTATAAATTTTGCGGTTATTGGATTTAAACAACCATCTCTAGTATCTGTAATAGTTAAGATAATTTTATAAACTGTAGGAACAGTGACAGTGGGGAAATGTATAGTTGTGTTTGCTGTATTAGAAGGAGTAAAGCTAAGGTTCGGACTTGCTCCAGAGATTATTTCTGAAGTCCAATTATAACTAACTACTCCTGTAGTACCTATTACTTGTGCTTCAACATTAAGATCGGAATTACTACAAGCGGTTTGCATTGCGACGTCTAACCCATCAACAGTAATTTGTGGAGCTGTTCCTAAAGCAGATTCAAATAAAAAATTACCGAATAAACGAGCTTCTCCAACCCATTGTGCATTAGTTCCATTATTATTAGAGCTTATGTGTGATGCAGTGTATAATATGTCTCCATATGCGGTGTTTCCATAAGCAGGACCATAAGCTACTAGAGCACTTTGTCCGCCAGCTCTTGCATCTGTAGTTCCGTTATCATACATTCCAATAGTTGTTGTTCCTCTCCAGTCACCATCAAACGGTATATATACATGTTCTGAATTACCATTTAGAGAAGGTTCAATATCTCCAATAAATTGCATGTATGGATGACCTGCAGATGAACCATTATACATAATATCGGCATTAACAAAGGCATTATTATGTTTGTTTATAGTATTATCTGTATTTCCATCATCATCATCAAAAGAGCTTAACCAAGGGTAGGTTATAGTTGATAAATCTTTATAGGGTAGCAATCCATTATTTGATAGAAAATTTAATTGTGTATTCGTTCCTGAATCTCTTAAAACATCTTCTGTTAAACTAACATCATGACACCCCATCCAAATATTACCACCATTTATTACAAAATCATATAAATTATCGGTGTCAGATTGTGTCCATGGAGATGTGTCTGGATCTGTATGGTGAGATAATACATAAAATTGATCACATGAAGTTAAGTCTCCAGGAACTCCAGTTCTGTAACCAGATGTAATTCCTGCTCTATCGTAAAATCCTTCAATGATATCAAGAGGATTATTTCCGTTATCATATACTATAATATTAGGGAAAGAAGTGATAAGCCCGTGTACTGGAGCTGCAGAAATTGCGTCTAAGTTCCAGTAAACAGTTAATCCAACATTGGTATCAATCCAGTTTTGAATAATTGGTTGTGCTTCTACCATGTATTCTGCAGCAACTAAAAAGGGACCAGCTTTACAATCATGATTAGTTATTGGTGCACTATTTAAAGCAGCAGTAACAGTTCCAGAAATTACCAAATCAACACCATCAGCTTTGGTATCTACATCAGCACCACCAGCACCAAAATTCTTGTTAGGATTGATAATCCAGTTAACAGGTATACCTGCGTCTACTAAAGCGATAACAAGTCCATAAGGTTTCAAACCATTATTATCGGTTTGATTAGCTATTCCCATATCAATTATGGCAGCACCTTGATTAAAGTCAGTATTGGTAGTTTGTCCAAATAGATTAAAATGGAAGAAAATTAGTAACATCAATAATAGTGAAATACTATTAAAGGTGATTTTTCTAATGGTTGAATAAATATCTTTCATGATCCCTAATGTTTTCATTTCTAATTAATGATAACATACGGAGGAAACACTCAAAGCTAAACTTGGGACGCTTTTAAATTATTGTAATGAAATGAAGTTTTTTGTTTGGGTAAACAAAGAGAGTTTTTTATGATAAAATGTGCGATTACATTTTATGAGGGAATATAAATATACAACACATAAGTGTTAAAACAATAGTAAATTGACAATTATTTTGATCGAAAGTTAATAATATCTATATTTAGTTACTAAAAGTCAGCCATTTATATACAGTTAAAAATGAAACGATTATATCTAGTACGACATGCAAAATCTTCTTGGAAGCACCAAGTTTCGGATTTAAATAGACCACTTAATAAAAGAGGTTTAAATGATGTAAAATTAGTAGCAAAACATACAAATAAGTTATTTACTACTATTGATGTCATTTTATGTTCTCCATCAAAGAGGACTACTCAAACAGCATTCATTTTTATTGAAAATTGGAAGTTAGAATCAGTTACAATTAATTATGTAAATGATTTGTATGATTTTTCAGGAGAAAAACTTATAAAAACAATAAAAAAATGCAATAATGAGGAAAATAGTATAATGATTTTCGCTCATAATTTTGCAGTTACTGAGTTTGTCAATACATTTGGTACAATAGATGTTAATTCAGTACCCACATGTGGTTTTGTAGTAATTGATTTTGATATTGATTCATGGAAAAACCTTACTAAAGGAAAAACCATTTATAAAATTTTCCCAAAGGAATTGAAATAGCATTGTTTATAATTAAAATAAACAATGACAAATAAAAAAGATAGATATATAAACAGAGAATTAAGTTGGTTGCAATTTAATGCAAGAGTATTACAGGAAGCTGCCGATCCGTCAGTTCCTTTACTGGAGCGATTGCGTTTTATCGGGATATTCTCTAATAATTTAGATGAGTTTTTTAAGGTTAGATATGCAACTGTTAAACGTATTTCCGAAGCAGGTAAAGGTGGTAGAAAAGCTTTAGGAGTGTATAGAGCTGATGAACTTTTGGAAATGATAACAAAAGAGGTTATCGTTCAGCAATCTAAAAGTTTAGCTATTTTGGAAGAAGTATATGCTAAATTGGAAGATGAGAATATATATGTATTAAAAGAAGATGAAATCACTCACCCTGAGCATAAAGAATTTATCACTGATTTTTATGTGGAAAAGGTAAGTCCTGCATTGATGGCTATTGTATTACATGATGATGCGCCAATGCCAAGATTGAAAGATTCGGCTGCTTATTTAGCAGTTAAAATGAAATTATCTAATGCAGAAAATCAGTATGCATTATTAGAAATTCCAAGAAGTGTATATCGTTTTGTTGTATTGCCAAAAGTTGATGATAAGGACTGTATTATTATTTTGGATAACTTAATTCGCTATAATTTAGATTCTATTTTTGATATCTTTAATTATGAAAGCATTGAAGCACACATGATTAAAATAACTCGTGATGCAGAGTTAGATATTGAATCTGATTTAGGAATAAGCTTTTTAGAGAAATTATCAAAAAGTGTTAAGAATAGAGTAGATGGAGATCCAGTTCGATTTATATATGACAAAACGATAGCTTCAGACACATTAGAATTTTTAATGAGCAAAATGGGGGTTGAGGCTAATGATAGTGTAATCCCAGGAGGAAGGTACCATTTTCGTAGAGATTATATGGATTTCCCAGACATGGGAAGAAAGGACCTATTGTATGCAAAGGAAAAACCACTTGCAATAAGCGGGGTGTCATTAAATGATAATTTATTTGAAAAAGTTGCCCAGAAAGACTTTTTACAATATACACCTTACCATACATTCTCATATATTATTAAGTTTTTACGTGAAGCCGCTTTAGATCCGAAAGTAAAAACGATCAAAATCACAATCTATCGTTTGGCGAAAATTTCTCATATAACGAGCTCCCTGATAAATGCAGCTAAAAATGGAAAAGAAGTAACTGTCCAAATTGAATTGCAAGCAAGATTTGATGAAGCATCTAATATGGAATATGCTCAGAAGATGCAAGATGAAGGGGTGAAGTTAATTTTTGGAGTTAAAGGCTTAAAGGTGCATAGTAAAGTGTGTTTAGTAGAGCGTTTGGAAAATAAAAAAATGAAGCTATATGGCTTTATTAGTACTGGTAATTTCAATAATTCAACTGCTAAAATATATACTGATTATACCTTGTTTACAGCGAATCAAGTTATTTTAAAAGATTTAAGAAAGGTTTTTAACTTCTTAAAAACGAATTACATTGTAAATAAATACAAGCATTTATTAGTTTCTCCACACTATGCTAAAAATGGATTTTTAAGATTGATTGACCAAGAAATCCATAAAGCATTAGAAGGGAAGCCTGCACAAATAAAATTAAAATTGAATAGTATTACCAGCTATAAAATGGTAGATAAACTGTATGAAGCAAGTAATGCTGGAGTGCAAATAAAAATGATCGTTAGGGGAGTATGTTGTTTGATACCTGGTGTTAAAGGGCTTAGTGAAAACATAGAGGCTATTAGTATTGTAGACAAGTATTTAGAGCACCCTAGAATGATGGTTTTTGGAGCGGATGGAGAAGAAGAAGTATATATTTCTTCTTCTGATTGGATGACTAGGAATTTAGATAATAGGGTAGAAGTAACCTGTCCAATTTACGATGAAGATATTAAACAAGAATTGATTGATACCTTTTTAATTTGTTGGGATGATAACGTAAAAGCAAGGGTTTTTTCTGAAAATCAAGATAATTCTTATAGAGAAATTACTGGTTCCCCAGTGCGGTCTCAAGTGAAAACATATGAATATTACGTAAATAAAATTACAGTAGTGAAATGATAATAAAAAAATATGCAGCAATAGATATTGGTTCAAATGCAGTACGTTTATTAATAACAAATGTTATTGAAGAAAAAGGTAAAGAGCCTAAGTTTAAAAAGAGTTCTTTAGTGCGTGTTCCAATTCGTTTAGGGCAAGATTCGTTTACAACAGGAGTGATTTCTGATGATAATATTATTAAAATGAAAGATACTATGAATGCTTTCAGATTGTTGATGAAATCTAATGATGTTATTAAATATATGGCTTGTGCTACTTCGGCATTGCGTGAAGCAAAAAACGGACAAGAATTAGTAGATGTTATAAAAACAGCAAGCGATATTGAGGTAGAGGTAATTGATGGAAAAAAAGAAGCCGCTATTATCGCTTCAACAGATTTAAAAACATTTATTGATCAGAACTCTAATTATTTATACGTTGATGTTGGTGGAGGTAGTACAGAGCTTACTGTTTTTTCTAACGGAAGAATAATTAATTCAAAATCATTTAAAGTTGGTACAGTTCGATTGATTAATAAATCGGTTGATGAATTGATTAATTGGGATGATATAAAAGAGTGGATAAAAAGTAATACTAAAAGCCTTGATAAAGTAATAATGATAGGTTCTGGTGGGAATATTAATAAAATTCATCGTTTGTCAGGTAAAACAGCTGACAAACCTTTGTCATACATATTTTTAAACGCACAGTATCATTTTTTCAACGCGATGTCATATACAGATAGAGTTACTGAAATTGGATTAAATCCTGATAGAGCTGATGTTATCATACCTGCATTAAGAATTTACTTAAATTCAATGAAATGGGCAGGAGCTAAAAAAATGTATGTTCCAAAAATTGGATTATCTGATGGTATGGTGAAGACTTTGTATTATAATGATAATTAATAATTGTAACGTAAAAAGAAAAATTCCCAGTTAAATGATTAACTGGGAATTTTTTATAAAACTTTATAAGAGCTTACGCTACAACAGCATCTCTTTTTGATTTTCGGTATGTTAATCCACTAAAGAAGTTACGCTTAGCAAATCGTAATTGTTTATCTGTATTTACAAATTTTTGAAATAAAGGTCTCGAAACACCAAAGTACTCATAAGTAGCACCATCAGTAAAAACAAGTTCTAATACTTGTCCTTTATGACTAAAATCAGCAATTCCAGCAGTCGTAATTGTTTTAGTATATTCTTCTAAGTTAGCGGTAATAGTATCAGGATTGATGCTTACTAAAAAGTGGTATCCATCAATAACCTTTCTGCCCATTTCATCAGCTAGAGCTGCTTTTTCATCATCTGCTTGAAACTTATCAGGATGCCATTCTTTTACTAAATTTCTGTAAGATTTTTTTAACACCTTAAGATCAGTATCCTTATCAACATTAAATAATTTCTTGTATTCATTAATACGTTTCATAATAAGCGAATTTAAATTCTTGATTAAGAGCTAGGTAACAATATGAAGCCTATTTTTTTAATCAGCGGCAAATGTACTGCTTTTATTACATGAAATGCAATGTATTATATAATAATGTTATTTAGAATTATCTTTTTCTTCGTTTTGAGTGTTAGTATTAACCATGAATGGTTTCGTTGGTTCCGAGGTCTTTCATGATATTGGCTTCAAAAACGAGCAAGTCTTGCCATTTTTTATTTACTTCGTTTAAATCATCCCCATATTGTCTAGCAAATTGTAAAAACATGGTATAGTGATTTGCTTCACTAACCATTAATTTCCTGTAGAAATCAGCTAGTTTTTTATCTTCTAATTCTTGGGATAATAAACGGAATCGTTCACAACTACGTGCTTCAATTAATGCAGCATATAATAAACGATGTACTAATTGTGTGTTTCTACTGCCACCTTTAGGGAAAAATTTGAGCAATTGTAATACATAGTCGTCTTTTCTATCTCTTCCTAGTGTTTCGCCTCGTTCTAAAATTAAATCATGTACCATTTTAAAATGACTCATTTCCTCCTTTACTAGGGCGACCATTTCCTGAACTAAATCAGTATATTCAGGGAAGCTTACAATGAGAGAGATGGCAGTACTAGTAGCTTTTTGCTCGCAAAATGCATGATCGCAAAGGATTTCTGAAATGTTTTTTTCTACAATATTAACCCATCTTGGGTCAGTAGGTAATTTTAATCCTAACATAAATTTTGTATTTAATCTTTGATATCTAAACCAAATTCTTGACGTAATAATCCAATGGCGGGATTCATCTCTAATAATTTTTCGTATTTGTCTATAGCAGAAAATACATATTTTTTAGCTACTTCTTCATTGACATCTACTTGAATACTAATGTCAAAGTTGCTTAATTTTTTTCGGACATATGAAAGGATCCCGTACTGTGCACCATGAATGTCCATCTGCATAGAAGCATTGGGTACCTCAATATGAATCATAGTTCCTTTAATTGTTAACTTCTCTCTTTTCTCTTTATTGGTAATGTCAAATATAGAAGCTACAATTTTAGCTCCGTCATCGTCAAGTTTTTGGGTATATTCTATCCAGTGTTTTATTAAGTCTTCCTCTTTGAAGTCCTCAGTGGGGAGAATCTCATGCTTTTCTTCTTCAGCAAGTTTAGCATCCAAATGCTCTTTTTTCTTGCGTATACTTGATAAAGATAAGCCAGAAACTTTTCCTTTTGATGAGGTTGGTGTTTTTAATTTTGGTAATGCCGCTTTTTCTTGTTCGACTAATTTAATTTTAGGTTCTTCAATTACATTAGGCGCAGCTTTTGGTAAAGTAGCCTTGGGTGTATTAGTAGAAATGAAAAAAGTTGCAGGGATTATAAAGTGTTTAGACTTTTTTTTTTCTCCATCAAATGTGATAGAGGCTAATTGCATTAGTGATAGTTCAACGAGTAAACGTTGGTTTTTACTTGTTTTATATTTCAAATCACAATCATTAGCAGTATTAATTCCTTGAATTAAAAATGCTTGTGACGTTTTTTGTGATTGTATTAAGTATTGTTCTTGGGCTTTACTCCCAACTTCTAGTAATTGAATAGTAGCTGGATTTTTACAAACTAATAGATCTCTGAAATGAGAGGCAAGCCCTGAGATAAAATGATGTCCATCAAAACCTTTTGATAAGCATTCATTAAATAAAAGTAATAATTGAGGGATGTTATTTTCTAAAATTAAATCTGTAGCTTTAAAATACGTATCATAATCTAAAACATTTAAATTTTCGGTAACTGCTTGTCTAGTTAAGTTTTTACCTGAAAAGCTTACTACACGATCAAATATTGATAATGCATCACGCATTGCGCCATCGGCTTTTTGAGCGATAATATGTAAAGCATCGTCTTCAGCAGTAATTCCTTGTTCTTTTGCAATATAAGCTAAGTAATTAGCAGCGTCTTTTACCGTTATTCTTTTAAAATCAAAGATCTGACAACGTGATAGTATTGTAGGTATGATTTTATGTTTCTCTGTAGTTGCTAATATAAAAATAGCGTGTTTAGGAGGTTCTTCAAGGGTTTTTAGAAATGCATTAAAAGCAGCTTGAGATAACATGTGTACCTCATCAATAATATAAACCTTGTAAGTTCCAACTTGTGGAGGAATGCGAACTTGGTCAATTAAACTTCTAATGTCATCAACAGAATTGTTTGAAGCAGCATCTAATTCAAAAACATTAAATGCGAAATCTTCATTTTCATTATCATGCCCTTCTTGATGGTTAATTTTTTTTGCTAAAATACGAGCACAAGAAGTTTTTCCAACACCTCTTGGTCCACAGAATAATAATGCTTGAGCCAAGTGATTGTTTTCAATAGCATTAAGTAAAGTATTGGTTATAGCTTGTTGTCCAACAACATCGGTAAATGTTTTGGGTCTGTATTTTCTTGCCGATACTACAAAATGTTCCATTGATAAATATTAACATCACAAATATAGATATTCAATTGTAAATATTGAATTCAGAATTCAGAATTTTAAGTGGAGTTATTAACATTTTAGTGCTATTTTTGCGCAAAGCAGACCTCCTTATCGCTGTTCTGAAAAGAAGAGAGGAAAGTCCGGACACCATAGTACAATATAGCGGGTAACGCCCGTCCGTCGAAAGATGCGGACAAGTGCAACAGAAAGAATGTACAGGTAATGCTGTAGTGAAACCAGGTAAACTCTATGTGGTGCAACGTTATGTAAACCAATGCTTGAGGGTTGTACGCCCGATGTTGGAGGGTAAACGGTTCGATGCTACAAGTAATTGTAGTACTAGATAAATGATAAGGACTCTTTTTAAGAGGACAGAATCCGGCTTATGGTCTGCTTATTTTTTTATGATTCTATAGGTGTTTTTCTTAGAATCGCTTTCAATTTGAATAAAATACATCCCATTTTTGTAGTTTGACATGTCAATGTTTATTTTATCTGCATAAATATTTCTTTCAAGTATTTTCTTACCTAAAATATTAGTGATATTTATTTTCTTTATTTTTATTGGAGATGATATGGTTAATTGGTTAAAAACAGGGTTAGGGAAGATGCTTAATTTTTTATTTTCTTCATCTTCAATACCTAATACACGCACGTGAATTGTACCAAACATTGTATCTGGGTGAAATGTACATCTAAATGTGAAGTCACCAATTTTTGTAAACTCATGACTAAATAATTGCCCTAAACCAGTGTAATCTTTACTTTTAAAAATTTCTTCACTTTCAGGGAAACTAACAACATTGTGTGTTTCTTGATCACTCCATACCCAAAGAACAGTGTCTCCTTGATTGATTGTCAAGTCAATATTGGACGCGCCAATTTTCCATAAAACTTCTGAAGTATTTTGCGCAAAAAAAGAAAATGATGTAATTAGTATAATTAGAAAAAGTGTAATTTTTTTCATAGCTAAAGAGAATTAATTAGTTACTTAAAGTTACGAAAATTAATTCAATTAGATATAATGTGTTTGTTCTTTAGCTACTCATATAGAATTGATTACTATTCTTCTTCTTCTTCTTCTTGTGATTTAACTTGTGGATATTCGAAAAAGCTAAACATACAGCCACCATATTTTTTAGAATAACTAAAATTATCTAAATGATCTAATTTGGTATAAGTAGAGTGCTCAATGATTAAATAACCATTATCGGTTAAAATGTTATTATCAAAAACTAATTGACGTATTTTGGCAAACTTCTCATCACTAAGATCATATGGAGGATCAGCAAATACCACATTAGCTTTTAGTTTTACTCGCTCTAAGTACTTAAAAACATCACTTTTAATAATGTTAATATCAAATTCAAATTCTTCCGAGGTTTTTCTTATAAATGCTGCACAACCATAATCAGCATCAACAGCAGTTATTTGTCTACAACCTCTAGAAGCAAATTCATAACTAATATTACCAGTTCCTGAAAACAAATCTAACAAGGTAATTTCGTCAAAATAGAAATCATTGTTTAAAATATTAAATAATGATTCTTTTGCTAAATCAGTTGTTGGGCGTACAGGTAATTTTTTAGGTGCAGTAATTCGTCTACCCTTATATTTTCCAGAAATTATTCGCATTTAAAATGTATTTAATAAGCTAAAGTGATTATAGCCATATTTTGGTTTTTGTTCTATATCTCTAACTATAAACTGAGTGTTTCTACTCCCGAAAGAAATATTTCTAATATATTGATATATGATGCTGTATAATTCATCGTCTAATCCTATATCACCTAATAATATTAAATCTATTGTTTCAGTATTCAATTGTAATTGCTCAATTGAAAAGAGTATGTAATAGATAAAATCTTCTTTAGAGTTATATTCAAAAGAGTTGAATAGGTTTAGTTTTCCATTCTTAATATGAATTAATTCAAATGAAGTAGCAGAAATATTGCAGTATAATTTGTTAGTGGTAAATGTACTTACTTTTAGTAATTGTTCAATTAAAATAGTACTTGCGTGATGGTATTCAAAACTACCAAACAGTTCAAAAAAGAAGTTGTTGATGTTTACAAACGGAACATATACCGACATGATTTCCTTAGTAGCTATTTCGTCAACTGCTATAAAATCAGATTCAAATATTTTATTATTAAATTTTAAGTATTCAATTAAGTTCTTTTCGTCGTACAAACCTTTAGGTACAAATGTACAGATGTTGTTTTGATGAATTAAATTTACTTGCTTAAATTCTTGTTGTAATAGGGTAGTAGTGTCAAATTCAGTAATTAATAATTTTTCTAATTCTAACGGGTTTTTTTGCTCGTTAAATTGAATCTCTTTTAAAAAGAGAATATTATTTTCAATAGTATCTACGATACAAAAAGAAAGTCCATTCAAGCTAACTTGAACGGACAGTATTCTATTTGATAGTAAATTTATATTACTTTTTTTCGTCATAGTATCTTGGCCAGTTACCATTTGTGCTAATTTCTTCCATAGATCCAACACTTATGTCAGCCCCATTAACACCATCTACTGCAATAGTTTCTGATTCTTCAAATACTAAGTAGCCTGGTTGGTCAGCTAATACTAATTTCTTTTCCATTTTAGCTTCAAAAACAGGAAGCATAGATTTTCCTTTTTCTATTTCACCAGCTTTTAACGTGAATTTTGCATCGGCACCAGGAATATTCATCATCGTTTTGTAACGATCTGAATTTTTAAAGATAGAATCTTTAACAGAAGCAGTACCTAAAGTGTCAATAATAACAATGTCTTTAGTCATGTCAATACCAAATTGTTTTGATAATTCAATATCTATAATTGTAGAATCTCTACGTTGAGTTAAAGTATACTTGGCTGTATCAATGAATTTTATTAAAGAATTCCAATCGCCATTATATTTCCCTGTTACTGTTTTATGAGCAACTTCAGCATCTCTAATGTCTTTTAAGTTGTCAATAACCTTAGCGTAACGTACTTTTTTTATTTTTTTAAACTCTATAGGTTCCATAATAGAATCATATAAAGCTTTACCAATAAATAGTGCAGCTATCCAAAATAATATTGTGAAGAGCCATTTTTTATTTTGTGGCACGAATTTATCAATCAACTTTACTATTGCAAAAATTGCTACTATTGTTAAAACAATTAAAAGTATTGTTATCATTTTTCTATAAAATTTAATTAATGTCTTTGCACAAATTTACATTTTTTTTTCAATCAGTAAAGTAATAAAAGAAAAAATACTAACTATCTTTGAAATCCACTTTTATACTTTAGATTTATTAGATGAATAGTACGCAATTTCACACTTTATTAAAAGAAAAATTTCCTTTTGATCTTACTTTAAAACAAAATGTTGTATTACAACGACTTGCAAATTTCGTGCTAGATAATGAAGATGACAATCTTTTTGTGTTAAAAGGTTATGCTGGTACAGGTAAAACTACTTTAATTAGTACATTGGTAAATAGTTTATGGAACGCTCATAAAAGTGCTGTTTTGTTAGCACCAACAGGCCGTGCAGCAAAAGTTATATCAAAATATTCTAAGCGGGAAGCACTTACAATTCATAAAAAAATATATTTTCCTAAAAAGCAAAGTGGAGGAGGTGTTAGCTTTGTATTGCAGCCAAATAAACATAAGAATACGATATTTATTGTTGATGAAGCATCAATGATATCTGATATAAATACAGATTCTAAGCTTTTTGAAAATGGCTCCTTATTAGATGATTTGTTGCAATATGTGTACTCTGGAAGTAAATGTAAATTAGTCTTTATTGGCGATACTGCACAGTTGCCTCCAATTAAATTAGATGTTAGCCCTGCATTGGATGAGCAACGATTGGCATTAAATTATAATAAAGAGGTCGATTTTATTGAGTTAGATGAAGTTGTACGTCAGGCTGAAGGGTCAGGTATATTGAGTAATGCAACTTTGTTACGTGAACAATTATCTGAAAATTATTTCAATTCTTTTGAGTTTGATTTAGGTTCATTTCCAGATATTGTACGATTACAAGATGGTTATGAAATACAAAACGCTATTGACGAATCATATTCTTTAGAAAGTAAAGAAGATACTGCTATTATAGTTCGCTCAAATAAGCGTGCAAATATTTACAATCAACAAATACGTTCTAGAATATTATTTCAAGAAAACGATTTGAATGCAGGTGATTACCTAATGATTGTAAAAAATAATTATTTTTGGGTAAAAGAAAATAGTGAAGCTGGTTTTATAGCTAATGGTGATATTGTTGAAGTTTTAGAAATATTTTCATTTAAAGAACTCTATGGTTTTCGTTTCGCAGAAGTAAAAGTACGAATGGTTGATTACCCAAATATGGCGCCTTTTGAAACAGTATTGTTATTAGATACTATTACTGCGGAAACTCCAGCATTATCCTATGAAGACGGTAATAAGTTATATCAGGAAGTGCAAAAAGATTATGAAAGTGAAACTTCTAAATATAAGAAGTTTATGAAAATTAAACAGAATAAGTATTTTAATGCTTTGCAAGTAAAATTTTCGTACGCTATGACCTGTCATAAGTCACAAGGTGGACAATGGAAAACGGTATTTGTGGAACAACCATATTTAAAAGATGGAGTAAATAAAGATTACATGCGTTGGTTATATACAGCAATTACTAGGGCTGAAGAAAAATTATATTTAATTGGCTTTGGAGATGATTTCTTTACGGATAATTAATAAATAATTATATGCTTGAAACTACAGAAACATTAATAAGTTTATTTCTAGGAATAGGATTAGCTGCATCAGTTGGTTTTCGAGTCTTTGTCCCTTTATTTGCATTAAGTTTAGCATCCTATTTTGGAGTAATCCCATTAAACGAAAGTTGGGAATGGATAGGTAGTATTACAGCAATTTGCACTTTAGGGTTTGCAACTATTTTAGAGGTTTTAGCATATTACATACCTGTTTTTGATAATTTATTAGATACTATTGCAGTTCCATTAGCAGCAATTGCAGGTACAGCTATAGTTGTAAGTACAGCTGCTAATTTAGACCCTATAGTAACATGGTCATTAGCTATTATAGCTGGAGGAGGTACAGCAGTTGCTATTAAAGGTAGTGCTGCAACTACTAGAGTCGCATCAACAAGTACAACTGCGGGATTAGCAAACCCTATTGTTTCAACAGTAGAAACCGGATCGGCAACTGTAATGTCAGCTGTTGCAATATTTTTACCGATTTTAGCAATTGTAATAGTTATTGGATTATTGTTAGGAGTGTTTTTCTTTTTTAAGAAAATTCGTTCGAAACTTAAAAAGAAACAGGTTTGAAAAAAGTAACTAGTGTTGAGGAATATATTGAATTACATGCTGATTTTTCTGAATTATTAGAAGGGTTAAGAGCTATAGTGTTAACTACGGAACTTGAAGAATCTGTCAAATGGAGTAGCCCTGTATATTCATTAAATGGAAAAAATATACTTGGTTTAGGAGGATTTAAAAATCATGCATGTATTTGGTTCTTTCAAGGTGTATTTTTAAATGATTATCACAATAGGCTAGTTAATGCTCAAGAAGGAAAAACTAAAGGATTGCGTCAATGGCGTTTTGAAAAAAATAAACTAGCTGATGAAGAGTTGATTAAAGCGTATATAATAGAAGCTATTGAAAATCAAAAATTAGGGAAAGAAATAAAACCTGAGCGAAATAAGGTATTTACAATACCTGAATTAATTGAAAGTAAAATGAATGCTAATGAAGAGTTTAAAAACTGTTTCAACACTCTTTCATTGAGTAAACAACGTGAATATTCTGAATATATAACGGAAGCAAAAAGAGAAACAACAAAAAATACTCGTTTAGAAAAAATAATCCCATTAATTGAAGCAGGAAAAGGACTTCATGATAAATATAAAAATTGCTAATCAATGAACTTTAATAAATTATATGCCATTTGTTGTGGTTTAAGTGCCTTAACAATTTTTACAACCTATATTTTTGTCTACTATAAAAATTTAGAAAAATTCACTTCAGAATTGCAATATGCGGTAATTGCTATCTCCACAATAGCTTTTATTTGTTCTTTAGTAGTACTTGTTAAAAAAGCTAAATTATTATTCTCTAAAGAGTATATGTATACAACCATAATATTAATATTAATATCAATATTAGCAATGTGGTATAATCAGTTTTTGTTTGTTAGAATATAGTTAAAAGTTAAAAAAAAGTTATGAAAATAATTGCAATGATACCCGCTCGCTATGAGGCGTCACGTTTTCCAGGAAAACTAATGAAAAATTTAGCAGGGAAATCTGTTATAATTCGTACTTATGAAAACGCTGTAAATACAAAGTTATTTTCGGAAGTATATGTAGTTACTGATTCAGATATTATTTTTGAAGAAGTAATTAATAATGGCGGAAAGGCAATAATGAGCATTGCAGAGCATGAATGTGGAAGTGATCGGATAGCTGAAGCAGTAGCTAATATTAATTGTGATATAGTTGTTAATGTACAAGGAGATGAACCTAATGTGCATCAAGAAGCCTTAACAGATTTATTGGCTGTATATAAAAATGATATAAACAAAGAGATAGACTTAGCATCAATTATGCATCAAATTACCGACTTAGAAGAAGTAAACAATCCTAATGCGGTTAAGGTAGTTGTAGATAAAAGTAATAGAGCATTGTATTTTTCACGTTCTCCCATTCCTTTTGTTAGAGAAGAAAGCACGGCTAAGTATTTTAAGCATCAAGGAATATATGCATTTAGAAAGCAAGCTTTATTAGACTTTACACAAATGCCTATGCAGTATCTAGAAGCTACAGAAAAATTGGAACAGTTACGTTACTTAGAGTTTAACAAAACTATTAAAATGGTTGAAACTACTCATGTATCGATTGGGATAGATACTCCAGAAGACTTAGTGCAGGCTAATAAAGAATTTGGTGGATTTTAAAATTCTATTTTTCTAATACAAATAACTCATTAATTCGATGTGTTTTTAGTTGTTTACTAGATTTAAATAAGTTTTTTAAAAAGGAGTTTAATTCTTGGTTTCTCAATGAGTCTTTTTGGGAGGTGTATATTGTATTAAACAAGCATTTTCCATCATTGTTTAGTGATTTATATATGTGTAACCAAAAATCATTATTAAATAACTCTTCAGGCATTTTGGAGTCGTTAAAAATATCAATGATTATAAAGTCATAAGTAGTATTAGTGGTTTTTACAAATTCAAAAGCATCAGCTACTATTAAATTTAAATTTGAAATGCTATTTAATTTAAAATAAGAATTAGCTAAATCAATTACATCAGGATCAATTTCAACACCAGTTATGCTTGCTTTAAGTTTAAAATCATTTCTGAGCGTTTTAATTACACTACCACCAGCAACTCCTAATACAAGTATGTTTTTTGCTTTCTGTAACTCCTCATTACCTATATAACGAAGTCCTTTTTTTAATACTTGTTGTAGGCTACCGTAACTATAATTAGCGTTTTTAGAGTCAATAACTAATTGCCCGTTTACTAAAGTTACTTCCAAAGAACCAGATCTTTCTGAGGAAATTTCTTTAACTTTAATAGGGTATAGGTAGCTAACAATTTTATGTATAAAATTCATGATAAATCAATAGGGTTTAAAAGTAATTATAATATAATAAAATGGTGTAAATTTGCGTGATAAATCAGATGCTGATGTATAAATTTATTTATTCTAAAATATTAAAGTGGAAAGTTTTTGGGGAATTTCCTAAAGGTTTAAATCAGTATGTCGTTATTGCGGCTCCACATACTCATTGGCATGATTTGCATATGGGATTGCTGCTTAGGAAAGTGACCAACACAACAATTAATTTTGTAGCAAAAAAAGAGTTGTTTGTTTGGCCTTTAGGTTGGTACTTACGTGAGGTTGGTGGTTTTGCCTTAGATAGGACTCCGGGGCAAAAATCGGTTGATGCTTATGCTCAATTGTTTGAAAAAAATCCTAAGTTTATTTTAAATATAGCTCCTGAAGGTACACGGAAAAAAGTATCTAAATGGAAAACCGGATTTTACTATATAGCAAAGCTAGCTAATGTACCTATTGTAATGGTAGCATTTGACTATGGGAATAAAAAACACATTATATCAAAACCTTTTTTTCCAACAGATAATCTAGATGCGGATTTTAAATTTATGCATTCTTTTTTTGAGGGAATAGAAGGGAAGGTTCCAGAGAACTCTTAATAGATTATTTAATGGCAGTAAACTCTTTAATAGCTTTGTTTGGCTCAATAATGTTATAGCCTTTCCAAAAATCTGCATTGTAGCTAGAGAAATATTTTACATCAACAAATTTTTTCTCTTTAATATTAATAAATTCTTCAGGAGTGGTACTTGTTTCTGTAAAAACAATAATCTCACGTTTTACTCGATCAATGATATCAAAATTCATTTGAAGTCGCAATTCATTTTGCTTTCTTCGTCCTTTTACATGTTTGTTTTTTTCTATAATAGTAAGTGGCCTGTTTAATAATAGTGACCTACCGTTTTCATGACTTAAATACTTTAAACTGTAATGTGTATTGCCTTCAAATTTGTTGAAAATCATCGTTCCATGATACTTAACATGATTAAAGTTTACTCCAAACATGTTAAAAATTTTGTCATAAATAGGGTTCGCATTATTATAATCTAAACGCATTATTGCAAAATCTTCGGTATTGATATATAAAGTTCCTCTCAAGTCCTTGTACCGTTTAGGAGAGAATTCAATTATGTATACCAATTCTCCGTCAATATAAGTATAGTCTTTCTTAGTAAAATTATACCTTCCAGACGATCGAATTACATTGATTTCCGATTCCTCATTATAAAAAACGTTTTTTGTTAAAGTTTCAATACTTTTTTTACGAGAATTGAAATAATTTTTTTGTTCATATTCTTGTTCAATTTTATCGAAATTTTTAGCGCTATTGACAATAGAATCAACTCCTATTTTTGTTCCGAAAAAACCTGATTTAACTTTTAAATAGGAATTTTGTTTTACATTATCATTCAGTACTTTCATGAACTTATTCTGTAATTCCTCAAAAGATACTTCTTGATTTTTATTATATAATTTTGAAGTTTTTATGATGTGAAGTTTTTTATAGTTTCGTTCAAAATTACTATAAAAATCACCTATAGTCTCATTGTAGTAAGAAGTACGCTTAGGTATGGAACTTACCATGCTATCAATAAGTTTTTTTGAAATTTCTTTAATACTAGATTTTTTAAAATCAAACTTTAACTTTTTGTAATATTGCTTAAACGATTCTCTCATAAAGAATCGGTGTTTTGTAGAGTTAGTATTGTAGTTCTTGGAGATATTATCTTTTAGCTTCTCTATAATTTCATCTACAGTAAGTTTTTTTCCAGAGATATAAACATTAGAAAGTTCTAGAATTTCTGGTTCTAAAGCTAGGGTAATATTTTCTGTTTTTTGTATTAAAATAGCTTTAGTCTTATAGCCTATTGAAGAAAAATATACAGAATCATTTTTTAATGTATGTTTTGGGATGGTTATGCTAAAATATCCCTCTTCATTACTAATACCACCATTTGTTTCATTGAGTACAATACTCACATATGGTATTGGTTCTTGAGTTTCTTGATCAATAATTTTTCCAGTAATATCTTGACTATACAGGTTGTATGTACTACCTATTAGTAATAATGAATAAAAAAAATATTGCCTATAGATATAGTGTGCTATCATAATTGAAACGCAAATTTCGTGTTTTTAAACAGAATTACAAGTATTTGTTATTTTTTTATGTAATATTTACTTGAATATGCATGAATTATTCATGTGACCATGAGCTGTCAGAATTTTTGTTTTTTGGGGAAAGACCTATTATTTCATTAGTAGTATTAACTCCCAAGCCTAAAACTGTTCTGTTTACATAGTTAAAATAAGAAACAACTTGGTTAATTTCTAATAACTCACCGTCGTTTATACCAATAGATTTTAATTCATTGATATCCTCTTTTTTAAAAGACGATGGAGAAAGTGTTAACTTTTTTGTGTAGTTAACTAATGCTAGTTCTTTATCACTAAGTAATTCTGTAAAGTTGTCATTGATAATTTGTGTCTTTAATTGATTAGCTTTTAAATTGTCATTTAAAAACTTTTTCATTCCTTCAAAATGATGTTCAAAGCAATAATCACATTTATTAATATAGCTTGTATATGTTCCGAGTAATTCAAGAAACCAATTATCAAATGTATTATCAGTATGATGTAATACATTTTTGTACAAACTCATGTGGCCAGTTAAAGTATGAGGTCTTAGACTATGTATGCTAAGTACATTATCAATTTGATTATTCGGTCCTTTAATTCTATTATATAAAGTTTTTAATTTACCTGTGGCTTCATCAAACGGGATTACTTTTATCCAACTCATATATTTTCATTTTATTTATTAGGAAAAATCAGATCTGTACTTGAGTAAGTGAATCCAAATGTTAAAGCTGATTTATATACTTGTGATAACGCATTTATTACTTGATTATCTGATAATTCATTTAATGGGTGTGTAAAAACGGACCACATAATATTATCCGAAATAGCATACTTAACATCTAAAGCAGTATGGAAATTTGCTGTTAGTGCATTTAACATCTGTGTCTTATCTAAACTATCAATTGTTGATATGGGAGATATGATACGCATCCTATTTGCTTTTATGTCAGTAATAGCGATTAGTATCAAGTCACCTTTTGAAAGCTTCCAATAACCTAATCTGCTATTTTCTTGTATGCTGTCCGTGTGTTTTAAAAATATTTTTTGTAATTGCTTATTGTTCATATTTTGACTAAATGCAATACATGTGAACAATATAAATAATAGTATTATAATAGGTTTCATGCTTTTTATTACATTAGACGTCAAAATAATACGATTATTACCTTTTTTATAATTTCACACCTAAAAAGGTATTTATTTCTGGAATTGTTTCAGGTTTTACGAGCCTATTATTTATTAAACATACCCCAGTAACATTAGCAGTTAAAGCTACTTTATTGTCAGATATACGGGTGATGGTTTGTTTAAAAACAAGCTTTAAATGTCCGTCTTTAAAAGTTTCAACTTCAACTTTAAATTTATCTTTACTTTTTAAAGAACTTTTAAAATCCATAGCAATACTTTTTACAACTAAAATAACACCTCGTTCAGTTAAGTTTGCAAAATCAATATTGTGATGATGTAAGAATTCATGTCTTGCATGTTCTAAATAATTTTGATAGACTGAATTATTTACAATTCCTTGCATATCCAATTCATAATCTCTAACACTCATTTCGATAGAAAAAACACTCATAATAGCTTATTATTAAATAAAAAACGAAGTTAATAATTATACTGAATTAAATACAATAAGAAGTTTATATTATTATGTAATGATAAGAGTGTAATTTATACATTGCTACAACCCTATATTTCTATTAATTGGTTCTTCAAGTGATATAAAAGTTTCTGTACGAGTAACTTCTTTGATTTTTTTTATTTTTCCATTCAAAACTTTCATTAAATGATCATTGTCTCTTGCATACAATTTAACAAATAAACCATATTCACCAGTGGTGTAATGTGCTTCAACAACTTCTTCAATACGCTTTAATTGCTCAATTATTTGATTATAATTACTGTTTTTATCTAAAAAAACACCAACGAATGCACAAGTAGTAAAACCTAATTTTCTCTCGTCTAAGCGTAATGTAAACTCTTTTATTACTCCTCCACGCTTAATTTTACCTATACGTTGATGAATAGCAGCGCTGGTAACGCCAATAAAACTGGCTATGTCAACCACTTTTATTCGAGCATCTTTTATAAGGTGTTTTAGTATTCTTTTATCGGTACTATCTAAATGAAAGTTCATAAGCTATATTTATATCTAATAATAACAAAAATATATTTAAAAGCTAAAATAACAATTTTTTGTATAGCAAAATACATTAAAGCATTGAAAAAATATATTAAAATTAAGTTTATGATTTAATAACTATATAGATTTGCTTCGTAAATAATAATAATTATCATGAAAACATTTAAAAGAAGTTTAGCTAGTGAACAATTAATCACTAAGTCGAAAGAAGTATTTGAAACTCAATTAAAACAGCGTTTAAATTTAACTAAAGTAAACGCACCACTTTTTGTTTCTAAAGGATCTGGTTTTAATGATAATTTAAATGGAATAGAGAAGCCTGTGTCTTTTCAGTTAGATGGGGTTGATCATGAAATAGTTCATTCTTTAGCAAAATGGAAACGTTGGTATTTAGGAGAATTAGGAGTAGAAAAGGGTAAGGGAATCGTTACTGATATGAAAGCTATTAGAGCGGATGAAGAATTATCAAGTATCCATTCACATTTGGTAGATCAATGGGATTGGGAAAAAGTGATTGCTAAAGAGGAAAGGTCTATTGAAACTTTAGTTGCTCATGGAGCCGCAGTTTTTGAAGCGTTAAGAATCACAGAAAAAGAGATGGCAACTAAAATAGGAAGAGTAGTTAGTTTACCAGAATCCTTAAAAATATTACATTCAGAAGAATTATATTTAAAGTACCCAGAGTTAACACCTAAGGAACGAGAACATGCTGTCTCTAAGGAGTTTGGAGCTGTTTTGTTAATAGGTATTGGAGGTAAACTGTCTTGTGGTGAGGTACATGATATGAGAGCACCAGATTATGATGATTGGACAACAAAAGACATGCTAGGTAGACCAGGGATTAATGCTGATTTATTGGTATGGGATGCTATTAGAGAAAAAAGCTTAGAAATTAGCTCTATGGGAGTTCGTGTAGATAAAGAAGCATTAGAACTTCAGTTAAAGTTAACTGACCAAGAAAAAAGAAAAGAATTGCCTTTTCATTCCGCTTTATTAAAAGGCGATTTACCATATACAATTGGAGGAGGAATAGGACAAAGCAGAGTAGCGATGTTTGTAAATAAAAGAGCGGAAATTTCAACTGTTCAGCCTATATTTGCGGCATATTAAAACAACAACACAATGACACTTGATCAGTTACAATCAAAATTTGAAGCTTTTAAAGCTAAAAAATTAGCCTTAGACATGTCTAGAGGAAAGCCTAGCGCTGCTCAATTAGACCTATCTAATGAAATTTTAGATGTAGTTACGTCTAAGGATTATTTAAGTTCTCAAGGAACTGAAACTAGAAACTATGGAGGTTTAGATGGACTTCCAGAAACCAAAGAATTGTTTAAAGATTTCTTAGAAGTTTCTACTGTAGAAGAAGTAGTAATAGGCGGAAATGCCTCATTAACTATTATGCACGATATCATTTCTAGAGGGATGACTCACGGTATGTGTGACAGTTTGCAGCCATGGGGAAAATCAACTATAAAATTCATTTGTCCAGTACCTGGTTATGATAGACATTTTAGTATTTGTCAACATTTCGGTATAGAAATGATCCCCGTTACTTGTAATAGTAATGGTCCAGATATGGATGAAATAGAGGAATTAATAGCTAATGATGCAAGTATAAAAGGTATTTGGGTAGTCCCAAAATATAGCAATCCAACAGGATTAAGTTGTTCAGATGAGGTTGTAGATCGTTTAAGTACTATGAAAGCTGCTGCGAATGATTTTAGAATTTTTTGGGATAATGCTTATGGAGTGCATCATTTATCAGATGATAATGATGTATTAAAAAATATATTAACTACTTGTAAAGCTGCAGGAAACTCCAACAGACCTTTTATTCTGTGTTCTACATCTAAAATAACTTTTGCAGGAGCAGGAATATCTGCTGTAGGTGGGAGTGTAGCAAATATGGATTGGTACAGAGGACATTTATTTTTCTCTACTATAGGTCCAGATAAATTAAATCAAGTAAGGCATAATCGTTTTTTCAAAAATATAGAAGGTTTACATAATCACATGAAAAAACATGCGTCTTTATTAAAACCTCGTTTTGATAAAACACTATCTATCTTGGAAAATGAATTAGGAGGTACTGGATTAGCTACTTGGACACAACCCAAAGGAGGTTATTTTATTAGTTTTAATGTTCCTAACGGGTGCGCAAAAAGAGTGATAAGTTTAGCGGCAGAAGCTGGGGTAAAACTTACTGGAGCAGGAGCAACATATCCATATAAAAATGATCCAAACGATTCTAATATACGTTTGGCACCTTCATGCCCAACTATAGAAGAAATAGAACAAGCTATGCAAATAGTATGTTTAGCTACTAAAATTGCTGCTTTAGAAGTTGAAGTTGTTTAAAATTTAGTTTTAAACTAAAAATTATTAAAAACATAAAAAAGGGGTAAGCTATTAATAGTTTATCCTTTTTTTATGTTTGGTCAATATCTTGTCCTGAAATAGTATTGTATAGTAATATTGAGTAGTTCAATTGTAAATTATTTGTATTACTAATTCTGAAATGATCTACAATCATTATATTTAGCTTTTAAAGAAATTTATCAACTTAATTATGAGTTCATCTGCTATAGAAAAGGCAAATACACCAGAAGATTTTAATGACTTAAAAACTAAAAACCCACCAACTAATAGTGTAGGTTTCGGAGCTATAAAGTCTGCTATTCAACATGCTTCAAAATATATGAACGCAGTTGAAGCCTTTAAAGTTTCTTTAAAGATAAATCAAAAAGGAGGTTTTGATTGCCCTGGATGTGCTTGGCCAGATCCAGATGATGAAAGATCTGTTTTTGGGGAATACTGTGAAAACGGTATGAAAGCAATGGCTGAAGAAGTTCAGAACAAAATAATCGGAACTGATTTTTTTGAAGAGTATTCAATAGACGAATTAGCGGCAATGTCCGATTATGAAATCGGTAAATCGGGGCGTTTGGCTAGTCCCATGTATTTAGGTGAAGGGAGTACTCATTACCAACCAATATCTTGGGAAGAAGCTTATGGTAAAGTTGGACAGCATCTTAATAATTTAAAATCACCAGATGAAGCAGTGTTTTATACTTCCGGAAGAACCACTAATGAAGCTGCTTTTTTGTATCAGTTGTTTGTAAGGGAGTTTGGTACAGCCAATTTACCTGATTGTTCAAATATGTGTCATGAAGCTAGTGGAAAAGCTTTGACAGAAACATTAGGAATAGGAAAAGGTTCCGTAACGTTAGATGATTTATATAAGGCAGAATTGGTATTAGTTATTGGACAGAATCCCGCTACAAATCATCCTAGAATGTTAACTGCTTTAGAAAAATGCAAGAAAAACGGTGGTAAAATAATAGCTATAAACCCTTTGCCAGAGGCTGGGTTACTTAAATTTACCAATCCACAAAGTCCGTATAAAATGCTTACTGGCGGAACTAAAATAGCAGATGTATTTGCTCCAGTTAGGATAAACGGAGATGTAGCTTTATTTAAAGCTATTTTATTACAATTACTTAAGAAGGAAGAAGTAGAAGGAAATGTATTTGATAAAGAATTTATAAGTAGTCATACTTCTGGGTATGAAAATTTTATTAGTGATTTAAAAACGTACGACTATGATGAGTGTGTTTTACTATCAGGGGTTTCAGAGGATATAGTTCAACAAATTGTTGATTTAGTTCTAGGAACAAATAAGATTATTATTTGTTGGGCAATGGGACTTACACAGCATCAAAATGCAGTAGACAATATTCGTGAAATAGTTAATTTATTATTACTAAAAGGAAGTATTGGTAAAGAAGGTGCTGGTACATGTCCAGTTAGGGGACATTCTAATGTGCAAGGAGATAGAACTGTAGGAATATGGGAGGCAGCGCCTCAAGCTTTTTTAGATAAAATTGAAGATAAATACGGATTCAAGCCTACAACAAAACATGGGTATTCGGTTATTGAAGCCATAGAAGGTATGTATAAAAAAGAAGCTAAGGTATTCTTTGGTTTAGGAGGTAATTTTGTTTCAGCTGCTCCAGATACAAATTATACTGCCGAAGCTTTGAGTAATTGTGATTTAACAGTACATGTAAGTACTAAATTAAACAGATCACATTTAGTTACAGGTAAAGAAGCTCTTATTTTACCTTGCTTAGGACGAGCAGAAAAAGATTACCAGAAAACAGGAGAACAAATACAAAGTGTAGAGAACTCAATGGGAATTGTTTCTTCAACTAAAGGAATATTTGAACCTTGTTCTAAGGAGCTAAAAAGTGAAGTAGCGGTGGTGTGTAATATTGCTTATGAAACACTAAAAAATCGAACCAAAATTGATTGGTTGAGTTATGCCGATGATTATAATCTAGTAAGAGATGATATCGCTGAGGTTGTTAATGGTTTTGATAATTATAACAGAAAAATTAAGCAACCAGCTGGTTTTTATTTACCTAATGGAGCTAGAGTAAGAGATTTTAAAACGAAAACTGGAAAAGCCAATTTTAGCTTAAATAAATTACCAAGTTGGAAGTTAAAGAATGATGAGTTAGTGATGATGACTATTCGTAGCCACGATCAGTTTAACACAACTATTTACGGACTTGATGATCGATATAGAGGTGTGTTTAATGAACGTAGGGTGATATTCATGAATAGGGAAGATATGGTAGCTCAAAATCTAGAGGAAAAGCAAGTAGTTAATTTACAATCGGTTTTTAACGGTATAACAAGGACAGTAAATAATTTTAAAGTTGTTGGTTATGAAATCCCTAAAAGCTGTTGTGCAACTTATTTTCCGGAAGCAAATGTATTAGTGCCTATAGATAGTTTTGCTCATACAGCAAAAACTCCTAGTTCTAAAAGTATTGTAATTAATGTTTTAAAAAAATAGAAGGTTTGTTTTTATTCCTAAATTGAGTTAGGAATATTCCAAAAATAGCAAGTAATATTATCCCACTTGATATTGCCAAATAGTAATAATAGTTATTGATTATATTAAGTTGAAACCAGTTTATTATTCCTTTATAAAAAATTAAACTTTCAGTTAAAATAAACCCAAATAAATACAGTATTAGAAATATTTTATTATTTATTGCTAATTGATAATAAAATAAAAAAGCAAGTATAGGAATGCTAACAACTCCTAAAAACACCCAGTGTATATAGCCAATAACAAAATCAATATTATAGCTAACGATATCTGCTATAAAAGGGAAGCATACAGTTAGTTGCAAGATTAATTTAATTAAAAATAACACCCCAGATATTTTTAAAATATAACTTAAATATATAGAAATTAGAGAGTTTAGTTTTTGTTTGTTTTTTGTGATTAATTTTAATAATAATACAAAAGCAATTAATTGAAATATACTACCTATAGCAGCTAAACCATTTATTAAAATAGGAGGATTCATCCATAGAATAGAAATAAAAAAAGTAGTAATAACACCACTATTTAATAAGTAGAAAAAAAAGTTAAATGTTTTTTTAGAGAACAATATGGTATGTTGTTCTAATACATGTATAAATATACCAATAACTGCAATTATAAACCATCCATTATACTGAAAGTGTAGGTAGAAATAGATAGCGTTTTTATACAGCGAAGATTCTTGTCCAGAAGTTTGCATAATTACTCCAAGCATCCATGGTCCTATGCTTGAAATAATCATATACCATAATGCTATTCGAATAATTTTATACGAATTTCTTTGTTTTAGTATAGTAGGAGTATACCAGAAAATTAACCAAGCAAAGATATATGAGGAAATTAAGAATAATGTTGAAAATAATATAGAAAGAAAGGCATATCCCGTAAAAGGAAAAGTGATTAACATACCAACAATAGTTATTTGTGTAAACCAAAAGATGAGGTTGTATTTCTTAGCTACATTGGTACTTTGTAAATATTGTTTGTAAATAACTATAGACAATACTGTGTATACCCAACCTAGCAGAGCAACATGTGAGTGTGCATGCACTAAAAATTTATAATTTGAAGGTATATTAATAATAGGGAATAATCGCAAAACAACTCCTAATATGGCTATTAATAAAAAATAACCTAATGCTATTGTGCTATGTTTTTTTAATATGTGCATATTGAATTTTTGGCACTTTGAGATAAATATAAAAATAAGTCACCTATAAATTACAAGGTGACTTATGATTGATTCTAAAATATGTACTAATAACTTAATTTCAATTCTAATTTAATTGCTTTAGGATGTAAAATATTGTTTTCTAAATGTATATGTTGATGTAAATCTTGTTCAAATTCATCTAGTTTGGAATACAAGGCTTTAAAGGTATTACAAGCTCCATTCGGTGTATTATACCCACTAGTTAAACTTGAAATTATTTTAAAAATATCACCTGCATTTTCATGCTCTTCTTCCATCATATTAATTGGGTTATTAACTGTTCCAAACGGCGACGGTGTATATGGAGTTTTTCCATTTTGTATGTTTACCATTTTTTTTATATATGGAAAAAGAATTTGCTCCTCTTTTTTCATGTGAGTAATTAATTCATTAGCAACATCATGATAAAGTTTATTCACTTCAATTAAAAAAGGATAATGCTCTCCATGAACTTTGGCTACTTTATTGGCGTATTGTGATAGTATAGTGATGCTTTCAGTTACATAGCTATGATGAGTGCCTACAATATAATCTATTAAAACATCTAACTCCCATTTATCAAAATCTTGATTGATATTAGGAGTTTGATCAACAGTTAATAAATCAGCCATTAAGATATCATAGACTACCTTATTTTTAACGCAAGCTTTTTCTAAAGTAATACCTCCTCCACAGCAAAAATCTATACCATGTTTTTTAAAGATATGCGCGGCTTTAATATTTTCTGTTACAACAGATGCTACGGTACTATTTTCTGTGAAAGTCATAAAAATTATGTTTTAAAATTATTTAGATAGAAATGTATTTTCTTGTTTTTTGAATTTAAATAAGAGTTTTTAACCCCTATTATTTAGATGATCCTGTTTTAGAATTATTGAATAGAGTTGGTTTTACAATAAGCATTGCCCAGCCCCAGTTGTTAATATTCCCATCAGTATTTGATTTTAAAGCCTCCATTCCGTCACTAACAAACATATGAGAATATCCCGCTTTAAAGGCAATTACATTATTGAGTTTATGTGTGTATACTAAATCAATTTCATTACCCAGTTGTTTGCCAATATTATTCCCTATATCTGCTGCTGCAGAAAAGTTATGTAAAGCTATGTAGATGTTTGATTTAGGTTTTAATTTAATAGTAGTATTTAAATGTATATCTATTAATCCGACACTATTTATATGATTTCCTACATAAAAATAATCCATATATCCATTAAATTTATGATTTGTACCGTATAAAGATGTGAATGCATTATTATCACCGTTTGATGGGCTACCATTGTCATTTCCACTTTGTAATTCTGTACCTAGACCTAATTTTATTTTGTTTGATAGTTTGTATTTAGCATCCAATCCTATTAAATAAGCACTTAAGGAGTTATTACTAATATCCTTTCCTGTTTGATAATATAGATTAGAACTAATACCTAATTTATTTTTTTTGTATGTTATATGTGTACCTATTGTTTGACTAAATCTAGTTTCATTTTTAGTTGCATCTATAGTATCGATATATTGCATGCCATTATTTAATAAAAGAAAACTTGTAGATAAATTAGTCCAATCTTTATGTAACCAAACATATTGGAATGATTTATACGTTTTTGGTATATTGAGTGTAGTATTAGATAATGTTTCACCATCTTGATTAAAGGCAAAACCTAAATCAAGTTTGAAGCTTTCTTTTTTATATTGAAATAATGCTAAATCATGACTCCTTGCTTGAGTTGCCCAGTTTACATTTCCAAAAAACCTACTGTCATCATATATTATTTCTTGCCTTCCAATTTTTGTAGATATGGTATTAGATAAAGAAATTTTTGCCCAGGCTTGATGTAAGGATAATCCATTATTATCAGCTTTATTTAATTGTGGGACATCACCCCAAACACGTATATCTTGAATACTTATATAAAAATCAAGTTTATCCATTTTATAACTCGTATTCAAACGAGTACGTTGTGCGACAAAAACTGCGGGATCTAAATTGTCAGCAAATAGTGTTTTGTATCCATGTCGATATTCAAAACGCGGACGTAATTCTGCATCAACCTTTAATTGAGCATTTACATTAATTGCTAGAAAGGAAAATAAAGTAATAAATAAAATCTTGGCCTTTTTCATAGTATATAAATTAAAAATTTATTACTACAAAGTTCGATAAATCACTGGCTTCAAGAAATGATTTTTATCAGTTAATAAACTGATAAAATATAGGTTTTATGGGAGGAAATTAAAAACCTTCGGATATATTTTTTAATTTGGATTTATTTAATATTTGAATGTTTTTTCCTTTTAGATTTATTAGTTTTTCTTTCTTAAACTCTGAAAGTAACCGAATAGCGGATTCTGTTGCTGTACCAATAATACTAGAAATTTCTTCTCTACTTAATTGAATATCAATATATCCTTCTTCACTAGTTTTAAAGGTTTCTTCAAGAAATAATAAACTATCTGCTAAACGTTGCTTTACAGTTTTTTGAGCCATTTTTGATAGTGTCATATTAGCATCCTTTAAGTCTGTACATGCTGTTTTCATCATATCCATGATAAACTTTGGGTTTTTTTCCAAAGCTTCCATAATATCTGATTTAGGAATAAAACATGCTTTCATTTCATCTAGAGCAGTTACAGTTAAACTTACAGGTTCGTTGACTATTACAGAACGATATCCCAATACATCACCGCCTTTCATAAAACGAACAATTTGTTCTTTACCATTACTATTAAGTTTTGACAATTTACACTTTCCTGTTTTTACACAAAAGACACCGTTAATTGTTGAGCCTTCAGTAAAAACAACTTGCCCTTTTTTAAATATAAGTTCTGTTTTAGAGTCAGAGATACAGGTCAACTCTTCAGTAGTTAATGATTTAAAACTATTAAAGTGTTTGATAATACATTGCTGGCATTTTCCCATAGTAGAAATGATATGGTACAAAGGTATTGTAAATATGATAAATATCATTGCTACAATTGTTAAGTTGTCTGATATTTGTATTCGGTAAAAATAAGTTATGGAAAAGGAGTGTTGTTATCATTGTGGTGATACGAATTCTGTTTATGTTCGATTTGATGAAAAATATTTTTGTTGTAATGGTTGTAAAACTGTTTATGAAATATTAAATCAGAGTGAGTTAACTAAATATTATGATCTTGATAATAACCCAGGAAAAGCTCCAGATGTTTTACAAGGGAAGTATGACTATTTAGACGCTAAGGAAATCATAAATAGTTTGCTTGAATTCGATAATGAAACTATACAAATTGTTAATTTATATATTCCTCATATACATTGTAGTTCCTGTATTTGGATTTTAGAAAATCTAAATAAGTTAAACATAAATATAATTACATCCCAAGTAAGTTTTCCTAAAAAGAGAGTAAGGATCACTTACAACATATCTGATGTTTCTTTAAAGAATATAGTAGAACTACTCTGTAGTATTGGTTATGAGCCATATATAAGTTTAGATGATTCAAAAAAGAAAAGTAAGCGAGTAGATTATTCCTTACTATTTAAGTTAGTAACAGCAGGTTTTGCTTTTGGTAATGTCATGTTTTTGTCTTTTCCAGAGTATTTTGAAATAAATGAGTTTTGGCTTAATCAATACAAGCCATTTTTTCATCAAATTATGTTGGTGTTTTCCATACCAGTAGTAATATATTCTGCACAGGATTATTTTATATCGGCATTTAAAGGGCTTAAACATAGTGTATTGAATATAGATGTGCCTATTGCATTAGGTATCTTAGTGTTATTTTTTAGAAGTATTTATGACATTACTACTCAAGTAGGGCAAGGTTTTTTAGACAGTTTATGTGGTTTAGTTTTCTTTTTATTATTAGGTAAGTTCTTTCAGCAAAAAACCTATAGTTTTTTGTCCTTTGAACGAGATTACAAATCGTATTTCCCAATTGCCGTAACAAAAATCAATGGAAATAATGAAAGCGCTATACCTGTACATGAAATTAAAAAGGGAGATAGAATTTTGATTAGAAATGAAGAGTTAATCCCTGTTGATGCTATATTGATAAAAGGTGAAGCTCGTATAGATTATAGTTTCGTTACCGGAGAATCAAAACCTATTAAAAAAATATCTGGAGATAAGTTGTTTGCTGGTGGAAAACAAACTGAAGGAATATTAGAGATAGAAGCTACTAAGTCAATATCTCAAAGTTATTTGACACAATTATGGAGTAATGATGTATTTAATGTAAACAAGCAAGATAGGTTAGAAACACTAACTAATACCATAAGTAAATATTTTACAATAATTATTTTATGTATTACATTTTTAACTGGGGTATATTGGTATTTAGTAGATGTATTTGTTTTAGTAAATGCTGTTTCTGCTGTTTTAATAGTAGCCTGTCCTTGCGCATTGGCATTATCTGCACCATTTACTTTAGGTAATGTATTGCGGATATTAGGTAAACAAAAAATTTATTTAAAAAATGCAACAGTAATTGAAGCCTTAGCAAAAATAACTACTGTAGTTTTTGACAAAACAGGAACCTTAACGCAAAGTAAGGAAAGCAGTATTGAATACATAGGGAAACAGTTGTCAGAAGCAGACGTGGCAACAATAAAGTCTTTGTTACGTATATCAAATCATCCTTTAAGTAGGATTTTATACGATTATTTACCGGAAAGTAATTATTATGATGTTAGTGAATTTAAAGAGCAAATAGGGAAAGGTATAGCTGGAGTTATTAATGAGAAAACTATAAAAATTGGTTCTGCGTCCTTTTTAGGAGCAGTAGCAAATGAACATAATCAAACTACAGTATATATTTCTGTTAATGAAGAATTACTGGGGAGATATTTAATTAAAAATAAATATAGAGATGGTGTCTTGTCAGTTTTTGAAAATTTATCAAGTCAGAACGAACTCATTGTATTGTCAGGTGATAATGAAGGTGAAAAAAAATATTTAGAAGGCATATTACCAAAGAATACACAGTTATTATTTCATCAAAATCCAGAGGATAAATTAAAGCACATTAAATTATTACAAAGTCAAGGAGAACAGGTGTTAATGGTAGGAGATGGGCTAAATGACTCTGGAGCATTAGCACAAAGTGATGTTGGGATTGTAATTTCTGAAAATGTAAATGTATTTTCTCCTGCTTGTGATATTATTATAGATGCACAAAAATTTAAAAAAATTCCTTCGGTATTAAAAATAGCAAAACAATCCAAAAAACTAATTATAGCTAGTTTTATACTATCTTTTTTATATAATATTATCGGATTATCTTTTGCTGTAACAGGTAATTTATCACCTATAATAGCAGCAATTTTAATGCCTGTAAGTTCTATTTCTGTTGTTGTAGTTGTTACTATTATTTCTAATATAATTACAAGGAAGAATAAGCTTTAATACTTCTATTTTGTATATAATATTTTTAAAAAATATTATATACATCATTTGGTAATAATACGCACAAAAAAAGCTTTTATATTCAAAATAAACTTTTTAAATCCATCCACTTATTAATGGAAAAAAGTTACTAAACTGATAAATGTCATAGTTTACTTAATCACCTTAATTTAATTTTGTCAAAGGTAAAAATTAAGATATGGGAGTGATATACATTTTAATCACCATAAGTATTATTGTCGCAGTTTTGTTTTTTGTAGCATTTATATATGCTGTAAAAAGCGGGCAGTATGATGACTCGTACACGCCTTCTGTACGAATGCTTTTTGAGGATGAAATAGTTGTGAAATCTCCTGAAAAAAACAACAAATCGTAAAACTTTATGGAACTACAGCAATTTTACTATGACAACAAAATTGTAAAAAACTTTATCTATGCCACTATTTTGTGGGGGCTAGTAGGTATGAGTATTGGTTTATTATTAGCATTATTATTTATTTTTCCAAATTTAACAGATGGTATACCTTGGTTAAGTTTTGGTAGGTTGCGGCCATTGCATACCAACGCAGTAATTTTTGCATTTGTTGGGAATGCTATATTTTCGGGAGTATATTACTCTTTACAGCGTTTGCTAAAAGCAAGAATGGCAAGTGACTTTTTAAGTAAGTTCAATTTTTGGGGTTGGCAAGCAATTATTGTTGCTGCAGCCATAACTTTACCGTTAGGATATACTTCAAGTAAAGAATATGCTGAATTAGAATGGCCAATAGATATTGCTATTGCTTTAGTTTGGGTTGCATTTGGTATTAACATGATATGGACTATTTTAAAACGTAGAGAGCGTCATTTATATGTAGCTATATGGTTTTATTTAGGAACTTTTGTTACCGTTACGGTACTACATATTTTTAATAGTTTAGAATTACCTGTCTCTTTTTTAAAAAGTTATTCTGTTTACGCAGGTGTGCAGGATGCTTTGGTACAATGGTGGTATGGTCATAATGCAGTTGCCTTCTTTTTGACAACTCCTTTTTTAGGACTGATGTATTATTTTGTGCCTAAAGCAGCAGATAGACCAGTTTATTCATATAAGTTATCAATTGTTCATTTTTGGTCTTTAATATTTATTTATATATGGGCAGGACCTCACCATCTTTTATATACAGCATTACCAGATTGGGCTCAAAATTTAGGAGTCGCTTTCTCAATTATGCTATTAGCACCTTCTTGGGGAGGGATGATAAACGGATTGTTAACTTTACGTGGTGCTTGGGATAAAGTAAGAGTAGATCCGGTATTGAAATTTATGGTAGTAGCTATTACAGGGTATGGTATGGCTACTTTTGAAGGGCCTATGTTATCGTTAAAAAATGTAAATGCAATTGCACATTATACGGATTGGATTATTGCTCACGTACATGTTGGAGCCTTGGCTTGGAACGGGTTCTTGGCCTTTGGTATGATTTATTGGTTAGTACCAAGAATGTTTAAAACTACATTACATTCTACTAAACTAGCAAACACGCATTTTTGGCTGGGTACTTTAGGTATTATTCTATACGCATTACCTATGTATGTTGCAGGTTTTGTACAAGCAGAAATGTGGAAGCAATTTTCACCAGAAGGAACTTTAGTATATACGTTTATTGATACCTTGGTAGAGATTATGCCAATGTATTGGATGCGTATGATTGGAGGGTCTATGTATATTTTAGGAGCTATAGTAATGCTTGTAAATATGGTTAAAACCGTAAAATCAGGTTCAGAGGTAACCGATGAGTTAGCTGAAGCACCTGCACTTCAAAAAATTAGTAAAGGAAGATTAAGAGGGGAAACATTCCATGTTTGGTTAGAGCGTAAACCGGTTCAGTTATCAATATTAGCAACTATAGCTATATTAATAGGGGGTGTTATTCAAATAGTACCAACATTGATGGTAGATTCAAATATTCCAACAATCTCAAGTGTTAAACCATATACTCCTTTAGAGTTAGAAGGTAGAGATATTTATATAAGAGAAAGTTGCGTGTCTTGTCATTCACAAATGATTAGGCCGTTTAGATCAGAAGTAGAACGTTATGGAGAGTACTCTAAGGCAGGTGAATTTGTGTACGATCATCCATTTTTATGGGGATCTAAGCGTACGGGACCAGATTTACAACGTGAAGGAGGTAAAAAATCTAATGTATGGCATTTTAATCATATGTATGATCCACAAGCTATTGAGGAAAAATCAATTATGCCTCGTTATCCTTGGTTAATTTCTGATAAGCAAGATTATTCTCTAACTAAAACTAAAATGGAAGCAATGGTTACTCTAGGGGTTCCATATACAAATGAAGAGATTGCTAATGTAGCTGTATTAATAGATAAACAAGCAACTGAAATAGCGAATGATTTATTAACTAATGAGGATATTAACTCATCTTTTTCTGAAGAACAAGCTGAAGAAGGGAGTAGTTTTGTGCCATTGAAGGATAGAGAAATAATATCTTTAATAGCTTATTTACAGCGATTAGGGACTGATATAAAAGTAAAAGAAACTGCACAAATTAAAAAATAAAAACTATGCTAAAGTTTATAAAACATCATATGGAAACTATTGATGGGATAGAAGTTTATCCAGTCATATCTTTATTAATCTTTTTCAGTTTTTTTATCGCGCTATTCTGGTGGGTTATCAAATCTAAAAAATCATACATAGATAAAGTAAGTCAATTACCATTAGATAATTAAAAGATATTATAAATTATGAAAAAATATTTTCCAGCATATATAAGAATCCCGGTTTTCTTTTTTGGATCGGCATTACTATTAGAATATTTTATTGATTCAGGTGAATTACCTGCTTTTATGAAGTATTCTGAAGTATTAGGATTACTTGGTTTAATATTGTTAGTGATTATTACTTTTGAAGCATGTAATGCAGCTATTAATGCTACTGCTTGGCGATTACTTACTAAGGAAGAACAAAAAGCCAAATTGGAAATTGTAGCGAATAAACCCTCTTGGATTTCAGAGTTTTACAAGGAAGCAACGAATGCTCAGCCAATAGATCAAGAAGATGAAATAGTCTTGAATCACAATTATGATGGTATTAAAGAGTTAGATAATGCCTTACCACCATGGTGGGTATGGGGGTTTTATGCAACTATTGTTTTTGCAGTAGTTTACATGGCAAAATACCATGTGTTCAATGGGGAGACACAAGTAGAAGAGTTTGAAACAGAAATGGCACAAGCTAAAATTGATATTGCTGAATATAAAAAAACAGCTAAGAATTTAGTTGACTATAGTACAGCTACAATTCTTACTGATCCTTCTGATATAGCAAAGGGTAAAGAAATTTTTACTCAAAACTGTGCGGTTTGTCATAAACCAGATGGAGGAGGAAGTATTGGACCTAACTTAACAGATAATAGTTGGATTTTAGGTGGCGGAATAAACAATATATTTAAAACAATTTCTGGAGGAGGAAGACCAGGAAAGGGAATGGAACCTTGGTCTAAAAATGGATTAAAATCTTTTGATATTCAGCAGGTTGCCTCTTATGTAACCACTTTGTCAGGAACTAATCCATCAGGAGCTAAAAAAGCAGAAGGTGAAATATGGGTAGACAAAACAGCTAAATCAACTGAAACAGTTAAAGAAGAAATAAAAAAAACTACACCAGCAGATACTTTATATATAGCTAAATAAGTTAAATGGCAGAGCAAGGAAAAGAAGTATTTAGAGATTCTATAGGGACAATTACTGATGAAGGTAAGCGTCAATGGGTATATCCTAAAAAACCTTCTGGTAAATTTTATAAATACCGCACACAAATAAGTTGGCTTTTATTATTGTGTTTATTTTCCTTTCCTTTTATAAAAATTAATGGAAATCAGTTTTTATTATTTAATGTTTTAGAAAGAAAATTTAACATTTTTGGCTTGCCTTTCTGGCCTCAAGATTTTCATTTAGTCGTTATGGCAATGATTATAGGAGTGGTTTTTGTAGTTTTATTTACGGTTATATTTGGAAGGATATTTTGTGGATGGATCTGTCCGCAAACTATTTTTATGGAAATGGTTTTTAGAAAAATAGAGTATGCAATTGAAGGAGATAGAGGAGCACAAATTAGATTAGACAAGCAATCATGGACATCTGAAAAAATTAGAAAGCGTAGTTTAAAATATTTCATTTTTTTTATCATTTCCTTCATTATAGCTAATGTATTTTTAGCATATTTTATTGGAAGTGATATATTACTAGAATACATCTTTATTGAACCTACGAAACACATTAGTACGTTAATTGCGTTATTGATTTTTACGACTATATTCTTTATGGTATTTGCTTGGTTTAGAGAGCAAGTTTGTATAATAGCTTGTCCATATGGAAGATTACAAGGAGTATTACTTGATAATAAAACGATTAATATAGCTTATGATTATGTTAGGGGAGAAAAGCAGGAAGGGAGAGCTAAGTTTAAAAAGAATGAAGATAGGCCAGAAAGTGGAAAAGGTGACTGTATAGATTGTAATCAATGTGTGCAAGTTTGCCCAACTGGAATAGACATTAGGAATGGTACGCAATTGGAGTGTGTAAATTGTACCGCTTGTATAGATGCTTGTGACTTTATGATGGAGAAGGTGAATTTGCCAAAAGGTTTAATCCGTTATGACTCTGAAGATAATATTAGTAAAGGAGAAAAAGTGCTATTTACAACAAGGAATAAAGCCTATTCTGTAGTTTTAGTAATACTTATGGGAATAATGGCAGTTATGTTGTTTTTACGAAATGATATTGAAGCATCACTTATTAAACTACCAGGGCAATTATACGAGAAAAAGGCAAATAATATTATTAGTAATGTTTTTCGATATAAACTCATAAATAAGACAAGTGAAAATATTGAAAATTTAGAGTTTAAGTTATTATCACATAAAGGAGAAATAAAAGTTGTAGGGCTATCTGGTATACAGTTAGAAGCTCAAAACTTAGCTTCAGGAACGTTGTTTGTTGAAATTCCAAAAAGTGAATTACGTAATGACAGAGAGAAAATTAAAGTTGGGGTATTTGCAAATGGCAAACAAATAGAAACCACTACAACAAATTTCCTTGGACCAAGGAGGTTTAAATAAAGAGAACTATGAAAATTAACTGGGGAACATCTATTGTAATAGCTATAGCAGCGTTTATGGGATTTATTTTATTTTTTGTAATAAAAATGTCTGTAAATTCAAAATATGATCATGATTTAGTAGCTACTGATTATTATAAAAAGGAATTAGTGTTTCAAGAAGAAATTGATAAAGAACAAAACTTAAAGTTACTGAGTGGACCTATTGAAATAGAACAAAAAAATGAGGGTATTGAAATAGTATTCCCTTTGGATTTAAATCCAAAAAATATTCAAGGAAAAATGTTCCTATATCGACCATCTAACAAGAAATTGGATATAGAAATTCCTTTATCGATTTCTTCCAACATCTTATTTTTACCGAAAAAAGATCTTGTTGATGGTCGTTGGAACATTATAATTGATTTTACACATCAAGGGACAGCTTATTTAGTTAAGAAAGAAATTATGTTATAAATGGTTTTTGCAGGGGTCATACTAGGTTTATTAGGTAGTTTCCATTGTATCGGTATGTGCGGCCCTATAGCTATGTTGTTGCCCATTAGTAAAGTAAATACTACTAAAAAACATATTCAAATTATATTATATCATTTAGGTAGAATCCTTACTTATAGTTTACTAGGTATATTATTTGGGATAGTAGGTAAAGGTCTATTTCTAACAGGAATTCAACAGCAATTATCAATTATTATAGGTATTATAATGATTTTATTAATTGTTTTCCCGAAAATTAGTCATAAACTAACTTTTAAAATATCTCCATTAACGAAGCTATTAAATGGCTTAAAGTTACAATTGGGTTTATATCTTAAAAAAGAATCCTATTATGCAATATTTATAATAGGATTTTTTAATGGTTTTTTACCCTGTGGTATGGTGTATTTAGCGCTTGTAGGAGCTGTTGCAATGGATAGTTTATTGGAATCTATTACATATATGTTTTTATATGGAGTCGGTACGGTTCCTTTATTAAGTATATTGATATATGTAAAAAATGCATTTTCAAATACATTCAGAAATAAACTTCAAAAAGCAATACCAGTATTTGTAATTATTATAGGGTTGATGTTTATAATCAGAGGTTTAGGTATTGGTATACCATATATATCGCCTGCTGATAATAGCTTGCTTCTTACGGCATCTCCAAAACTATGTCATTAAATTATTTATTTATAAGGAGTTTATAGCTACTTTGTAATAATGAAATTTTGTACAGCTATTATTTTTCTTTTAATTATAAATTCCATCACCCCAAATATGTATTTGGATAAATGGAAATTGATGGGAGGATCTGTGATTGAAATATATAAAAAAGGAGCGATTTTTGAAGGGAAAATTATTCAACGTTCGATGTTTCCGTTATACAATAGAAATGGATTAGATAATAAAAACCCTATACCAGCACTTAGAAATAGAACAATTGTAGGAGCAACTATTCTTAATAATTTATATTTTAAAAATGGGGAATTATCTGGAGGAACTATTTATAATTCTGATTCAGGAAAAACATACAAAGTAAAGCTACAGTTAGATAGAAATAACACAAACGTTTGTCATGTAGTACTATTTAATGAAAGTCAAAGGAAAGAATTTAAAATAAAAAGGGTAGTAGACTAACTGAAGTTTTTTATTTTCTAAGCAAACTGATTTTTATCATAGTAACAGCACTTTTTTTTTAGGAACTTTATACTAGAAATTTACATTTGATGCGTCAATATATTCAAATGTAATACGTTTTTTACAATATAAAAATTATCCTTAATTATGAAAAAAAGTGTTCCTGTTTCAAAAATAATGACCACCAATTTAGTGCTGTTAAATATCAATGACACCTTAGAAAAAGCCGAAGAATTATTTAAAAAACATAATATTAGGCATATTCCAGTAGTAAATAATCACATAATTGAAGGAATGTTGAGTTATACTGATTTGTTGCGAATTAGTTTTGCAGATGCTGTTTTTGAGGAAGAGGAGGTGGTGGAAACTGTAGTGTATAATATGTTTACTTTACAACAAGTTATGGTGACCCAAGTAACAACTGTAAAATCTACTGATACGATTTATGATGTAGCTCAAATTTTGGCAAAGCAAAGTTTTCATGCATTACCAGTTGAAGAAGGAGGTAGGTTAGTTGGAATTGTAACAACTACAGATTTGATACAATATTTATTGAAAAAATATTAGAGATATAACTAGATAATAATTTTAGGTTAGAGCTGATAAATATCATAATAGTTTAGCAAAGATAAAATTACATTTGAGGTATAAATTATTCACTATGAAAGTAGAACAATTATACACCAAATGTTTATCAGAAGCTACTTATTTTATAGCTTCTAATGGTGAAGCAGCAATTATAGATCCTCTAAGGGAAATTGCTCCTTATATAGCAATGGCTAAAAAGGATGTGGTAAGGATCAAATATGTTTTCCTCACACATTTTCATGCCGATTTTGTTTCTGGTCATGTAGATTTAGCTAGAGTAACAGGTGCTACAATTGTTTATGGGCCAACTGCAACTGCTGATTTTAAATTTCATGAAGGAAAGGATAACGAAGAATTTAAAATTGGTGATGTTACTCTAAAATTACTGCATACCCCTGGACATACGTTAGAATCATCTTCATTTTTATTATTTAATGAATTGAAGAAAGAACATTGTCTTTTTTCTGGGGATGCCTTATTTATAGGAGATGTAGGCAGACCAGATTTAGCAGTATCTTCTTTAGTAACTAGGGAGGATTTAGCTGAAAAATTATACTACTCATTACATGAAAAGATAATGAAACTCCCTGACGATATTATTATTTACCCTAATCACGGAAAAGGATCAGCCTGTGGTAAAAATATGAGTAATGAAACGTTCGATACTTTAGGTAATCAAAAAAAAGTAAACTATGCTTTAAACCTAAACTTATCTAAGGAAGAGTTTGTAAAACAAATTTTAGATGGGCTAACAGAGCCACCACAGTATTTTCCGAAAAATGCATTAATGAATAAAAAAGTTAACACTCCAGTTGAAGAGCTTCTAGCAAAGGGATTAACAGCTATTTCGGCCAATCAATTTAAAAATTGTACAAATATGCAAGATGTTTTATTTTTAGATGTTAGAAGCCCTAAAGAGTTTGCAGAAAGACATATTTCAAATTCTATATTTATTGGATTAGACGGAGCTTTTGCTCCATGGGTAGGCGTTTTAATTGAAAATATTAATCAGCCAATTATTTTGATAGCCCCAGAAGGGCGAGAAGAGGAAACTATTACTCGTTTGTCCAGAATTGGGTATGACAATGTATTGGGTTATATTGAAGGAGGAATAAGAGCTTGGAATAATGAAGGATTAAATGTAAATGAGTTACTTACTTTAAATGCAAATGATATTGAGTTACTTGATGACGAGTGCTCCTTTTTTGATGTTAGAAAGATAGGGGAGTATGATGAAAATTGTGTTAAAAATGCCGAACACTTTCCATTAGATCATATTTATTTATCCGCAAAAGATAAAGATAAAAATAAAGAACAATATGTGTATTGTGCTGGTGGCTACCGATCAGTAATTGCTATTTCAATTTTAAATAGGTTAGGTTTTAAAAAACTAATAAACATCAATGGAGGTTTTACTGAAATAACAAAAAGTAATATTCCATTAAAGATATATAAAAATAACTGCACTGCAAGTGCCTGTAGTAAGTAGTTTAGTTTTTTGAAAAAGTCCGATTAAATATATAATTTTAATCGGACTTTTATTTATCATTTATATTTTAAAAGTTATTACAGGTATCTGTGCATGATTGGCTACGTCTTTGCCTATACTTCCTTTAAACATTTGAGCTATCCCTTTTCTACCATGTGTTGGGACCCCGATAAGATCAACATTATTTTTATTACAAAAATTTAAAATACCACTTTCAACATCATAATCATTATAAACACTATATAATACTTCAGTTGGGGTAATTTTTAATTTGTTTAGAAAATAAGAAATTTTCATTTCAATTTCTTCAGAACTTTTGAAGTTTCTCCCAGGAGTATTAATATATAGCAGTTTAATACTCATATTAAATTGTAGAGCAAATTTCCTTGCTCTTTTAAATGCTTCAAAGCAATCATCAATAAAATTTGATGCAAAAACAAAATCATTGAATCCTAAATTTTCTTGTTGATCTTTAATTACTAGAACAGGGATATCTGATGTACGTACAACTTTTTCAGTATTAGACCCAATAAGTATCTCTTGAATACCACTGGTACCACGTGATCCCATAATAATTACATCAGCTTCTTCTTTTTTTGCCGACTTAATTATACCTTCAAAAGTTCTATGATGTTGAATTGCTTCCTTTACAATTACACCATCTAAATATTGCTTATCAAGAAAAGTACTGAATCTCTTTTTTGCTAGTTTAGTGAATATGAGTAATTCAGGATATTCTTTTGAATCATCTTTAGTTAAAAAGGTTTCTGGTATATCAAGCATATGTAAAACAACAATTTCTAAATCATGTTTTTTTGCTAATTTTGCTGCTGTTTTTAACGCATATTCTGACTCTTTTGAAAAATCTGTAGGTACTAAAATTTTGTTCATGGTATGAATAATTGATTATTAAATTGTCATTGAAAATAATTTTGTGGTAGGTTTATTACGTTGTAAATGTGCATCAAATGCCATACAGATGTTTCTAACATATGCTCTTGCTTCATCTGGAATTACTAGTGAATCGTTATTTATTATAACTAAACCGTCAGATGCTAATTCATTTAAAAGACTTAAATAATGCTCCATATTTTCAAACTGCATAGTAGTTTCTTTCCAAGAGGTTTTAAAGTGACACATAATGTTTAATATATGTTTTCTTATAACCAAATCTTCTGTACTTAATAAATGTCCTCTAAATATTGGTAGTTCTTTATTGTAAACTTGCTTTTGGTATTCTTTAACTGTTTTTGCATTTTGAGCAAATGCATACCAGGAGTCACTAATGGCTGACATCCCTAACCCAATCATTATTTGGGTTTTATTAGCTGTATATCCCATAAAGTTTCGATGTAGGGTTTTGGTTTTGGTAGCTTTGTATAGGCTATCAGTAGCTAAGGCAAAATGGTCCATACCAATTTCGATGTAACCAGCTTCCTGTAACCATAACTTTCCTTTTTCATATAACTCCCTTTTTTCAGAATCCTTGGGTAAATTGGTTTCATTAAACCCACGTTGTCCTACCCCTTTTATCCAAGGTACATGAGCATAACTGTAAAAAGCAATCCTATCTGGTTTTAACTCTTTAGTTTTATCTATTGTACTTTTGACTTTATCTAAAGTTTGAAAAGGTAAACCAAAAATTAAATCATGACTTATTGAAGTATAACCAATTTCACGAGCCCATTGTGTTACTTGTTGCACGTTTTCAAAAGGCTGTATTCTATGAATGGCTTTTTGTACAACTACATCATAATCCTGAACACCAAAACTAACCCTTGTAAAACCTAAATGATACAAAGTTTCAAGCTGCTCTTTTGTTGTATTGTTTGGATGTCCTTCAAAACTAAACTCATAATCAGGATGTTTTTCTGCTTTTTTGAAAAGCCCCTCAATTAACCTATTTAAGTTTTTACTAGAAAAAAAAGTAGGTGTACCACCACCTAAATGTATTTCTTTTATTATTGGTCGCTCTAATAAAAGGTTTATGTATAATTGCCATTCTTTAATTAGTGTAGTAATGTATTCATCTTCAACCTCATGCCGTTTAGTAATGTGTTTATGACAAGCACAAAAAGTACACAGGCTTTCACAAAATGGAAGGTGGATATACAAACTAATTCCCTCTTCTTGATTACTTTCAGAGAAAGAACGTTGAAATGTTTCAGTCCATGAACCCCTTGAGATACCTTCTTTGTTCCAATATGGGACTGTTGGATAACTAGTATAACGCGGTCCTGGAATGTTATATTTTTGTATTAGTGATTGCATGCATAAGAAATTTAAACAAGTAAAATTAGCTATTATGTACGCTATAAAATATGATATTCGTCAGCTTATAGAAGGTTTTATATAAAATAAATATGCTACTGATAATTATCAGTTCATATCACTTTAATAGCTGTATTTTTGTAGTAGTACTTAAACTGTATTTGTTATGAAAAACGCGTATAAATTAGAGTTAAATAAGGACGAAATGAGGCAAATAGGGTATCAGATAATTGATACTATTGTAGAACATTTCGATACACAAAATGAGAAAAAACCAGTTGCTATTGCTACAAGAAAGGAGATGGACGATTTGTTTTTGGAATCGGCTCCTGAAGAACCTACTGAAGCAAAAGAAGTATTGGATTTTGTTATTGATAAAGTACTCCCAAATAGTAATATTGTATCACATCCAAAATCGTATTCATTTGTTCCAGGACCAAGTAATTACATCAGTGTTATGGCAGATACTTTAGCTACTGGATTTAATATCTTTTCTGGTGGATGGGCTGCATCTCCAGCAGCAGCAGAGTTGGAAATAGTAACTATGAATTGGCTATTGAAATTATTTAAATTCCCTGCTAAAAAAGGAGGAGGAATATTTACTAGTGGAGGTTCTATGGCTAATTTAACAGCATTAGTAACTGCTAGAAGACAACGTTGTGGAGATGATTTTTCTAAAGCAATTATATATATGTCTGATCAAGCTCATTCCTCCAATATTAAGGCTATTAGAGTATTAGGGTTTAGAAAGGAACAAGTGCGTATTATACCTACTGATATAGAGTTTAAAATGGCTATTAATAAACTAAAAAATGCTATTGCTAAAGATAGATTAGAAGGTTCACAACCTTTTTGTATAATAGCTTCTGCTGGTACAACTAATACAGGAACAGTAGATCCTTTAAATGAAATAGCAACTATTTGTAAAACTGAAAAACTATGGTTTCATATTGATGGAGCATATGGAGCAGCGGCAATTTTATCCAATAAAGGAAGTCAATTATTAAAAGGAATTGAAAAAGCAGACTCTTTGGCTATCGATCCTCATAAATGGATGTATCAGCCTTATGAGATTGGATGTTTATTAGTTAGAAATCATAATTGGTTAAGTGATACATTTAGTGAGAAGCCTGAATATTTAAGGGATGTAGAAGGAAATGCATCGGAAATTAATTTTTATGATCATGGTATACAATTAACCAGACGCTTTAGAGCTTTAAAATTCTATATGTCGATTAAAACATTTGGTTTAAAAGCTTTTAAGAAAGCTGTAAGCTATAATATTGATTTAGCCGAACAAGTAGAAGAAGTACTACGTAAAAGCTCAAATTGGGAAGTGATTTCCCCAGCTACATTAGCAGTTATTAATTTTAGATACAACCCAATAGGAAATAAGTATACTGAAAATGAATTAGATGTTTTGAATCAGTTTATATCAAAGCAAATAGTAGAATCAAGAGAAGCATTATTAGTTACCACAGTATTACAAAACCAAGTAGTGTTACGAATGTGCTTAATAAACCCCAGAACAACAATGAATGATGTAAAAGAAACTTTAACTTTATGTGAAGAAATTATTAAAAAATACTAACAGTTAAGATTAACTTTTTAATATACAGATATTTTTGTTTACGTAATATATATAATCCTCACTAATTCTTAATATTTATTAGTGAGGATTAAATTATATATACTACTTATTGTCAGCAACAACTGGAACGTCATTTACATCATTTGATCCGTATGTGAATCCTCCACGACCATCCCAATTGTTATCAATAGCCATATTAGCAGAAAACTTTGCTAAATAACTACCAATTGCTGGAGGTGGAACTGAAACTACATATTCACCGCTTAACTCTACAACTTTAGTAACTTTACCAAAACCAGTAGCTCTTATAGATCCTGTTACATTTTTAATTACGATATTACTTTCTGGCCCTTCAATCGCTTGAGTGATTTCAACTATACCTGATACTGAATTTGTAAAAGGGGTAACCGTTAAATGAAAATGTGCTATTGGAGCTCCTGGTAATCCTACATTACCAATTGTTCCTGATGCTAAATACGTTCCTACAATCTTACTTGATTTTACCTGTGCTTCTGTGTTCATTTTAAGGATGTTTTATTATAATCTTACTCTTTTAAGGTTTTTCAGATACCACCTAAAACTTAATGTATTTACTTTTAAATTAATGATTTAAGAAAGGACACTTATTAAGTTCTACTCAAAATTAGAATTATAGCTACTATTAATTCAGCGTAATAGTACCTGTTTTAAGAAGCCAGTAAAATGTACCGATATTTTTATTTAACCTTTAAAAGGTAAATTGCAATCAACTACTTTAGGTATGGAGTTATTTAAGAAAAGGCGGTAAGTATAATGTGTACAAATTATCTATGAAATGGCCATTGATTGCATAGATAATTTAGGAAAAATTTTAGCCATACAATTTGCTAATACTACTTTTATATGTTTGACCAATAGGTATTTTATATTCATTGATTAAAATTCGATTTCCTTCAATAAACTTTATTTTATCTACTGCAATAATAAATGATTTATGAACTCTCAAAAAATTACCACCAGTTAAAATAGCTTCATAATGAGATATTTTTTCATGACTAACAATCATTTCATCCTTCAAGAACAGCTTGGTGTAATTCCCATATGCTTCAATATATAACAAGTCATTTGAATTAATTTGATGGTGTTTTTTATCACCTTTTACAAAGAATCGAGTAGAAGTAGTGTCATTAGGAACTTCTTTGACGATAGCCTTTGTGGCTTGTGTATCTGAAATTTTATTTATAGCCTTTACTAAGCGATCAAAACTAAATGGTTTTAATATATAATCTACAACATTCAATTCAAAACCTTCTAAAGCATGTTCTTTATAAGCGGTTGTAATAATCGTTTTTGGTGGTTTTGACAATGTTTTTAAAAAATCCAGCCCTCTTAATTTTGGCATGTTTATATCTAGAAACATAAAATCTACCGTGTTTTCATTCAAAAACTGCATTGCTTCAATAGCGTTATAGCAGTTTTTCTCTAATTGTACATGCGGTAGCATACTACAGAATTCTTCAATGATTTCATGTGCTAAAGGTTCATCATCTATAATTAGATATTTAAGCATGTTTAGAAATTTTTAAAGTTGTTTTATACGTATTGTTAGTTTTGTCTACGTTTAATTTATGTCTTTCTTTATATAATAAAGATAATCTTCTTTTAAGATTTTGTAACCCAATTCCGTTGGAAGGTTGAATTTCTTTCGGATCAAAATTATTAGCTATTTCAAAATAGATATCATCTTTATCTTCATACAAGTTAATATGAATAAAAGCATTCTCGGTAAGTGTCTCTATACCGTGTTTAAAGGCATTCTCTAATAGAATTATAAATAATAAAGGTGCAATTGTTAGATTGGTATCTAATTCATGCTTAAAAGTAATTTCTACTGTTTTTTTATATCTAATTTTATGTAATTCAATATAGTTTTTTAAATATTCAATCTCATCTGCAAGTGATACAGATTCCTTTTCTCCTTCATAAATTGTATATCGCATCATATCTGATAATTTCAAGATAACATCAGGTGCTTGCTTAGAGTTTTTAATTGTTAAAGCATACAAGTTATTTAATGTATTAAAGAAAAAATGAGGATTGATTTGAGTACGTAATAAAGATAATTCTGCTTGCGCTTTTTCTGCTTTTAAATTCTGTAACCATTTCCATTGTTCAAATACCCATAATGCGAAAAATATAGGAATAGGTACAAAGAAAATTGCAAAAGGAATCTCTTCCTTAATTTTCAAATAGGCTTCTAAATCACCTGAAAATAAACGGAGGTATATAAAATACAGAAAAAGCGGGCCATAAAACAATGTGATTAATTTCCAGTACTTTTTAACAAACAATGGTACTAGTAAATATGCGAACCCTATCCAAAACCCCATTAATAAAATAAATGTAATTGGGTTATCGGGCATTTTCATTTTGGAATCTACAAGCATAGTAACTATAAAAAGAACTATCAATATAATAAGCTTATATACAACCTTTCTTTTTTTCTTTATATATGAAAATTTATAGATAGGAAGCGAAATAAGAAGCCACCAAAATGTGAATACAAAAAAAATCTCTATAGGTGCATTGTCTGGTATAAGAAGAAATTTGTAATGGTGCATCAAAATAATTGTCAATAAAACAAGTATAAACCCTATTCCAAATGCGCTGTATTTTTTTAAAAAATGTACCATAATTCAAAAATACACATGTTATATAGTACTTACAAGAAAATTGATAGACACTACTATAATTAATACCAACAACTACATTTTTTTGATGAACTCAATTTATAATGATTTTGACTATGTATGACAATATAATATTGCCATAAGTCATATTTATTAGTGAGTCTTTTATTTCAAATATAAGTTTGCTTGAAATAAAAACTATCAAAAAACGAACAATTATGAATACTTTAATAATTAATGATTTGACTAAGACCTATCCAAATGGCGTAAAAGCATTAGACGGAATTAATTTAAAAATCACCAACGGAATGTTTGGGTTATTGGGAGCTAACGGAGCAGGAAAATCCTCTTTGATGCGTACCATAGCCTCATTACAGATACCGTCTTCTGGAAGCATTTTTTTTAATGATATAAACATAGTTAAACAGCCTCATGAAATTCGTAAGCAATTAGGCTACTTACCACAAGAATTTGGAGTTTATCCAAAAATTTCTGCAGAAAAATTATTGAATCACTTGGCTATTTTAAAAGGGATATTGAATAAAAAAGAGCGTAAAGAACAAGTAACAGCATTATTGCAACAAGTTAATTTATATCAGCACAGAAAAAAAGCAGTATATACGTTTTCTGGAGGTATGCGTCAACGATTTGGAATTGCGCAAGCATTATTAGCAAATCCTAAATTAATTATTGTAGATGAACCTACTGCGGGATTGGACCCTGAAGAGAGTAACCGGTTTTTAAATTTATTAAGTGAAATAGGGGAGAATGTCATCGTTATATTATCTACACATATTGTTGAAGATGTTCGCGATTTATGCCCTAAGATGGCAATTTTATCTAACGGTAAAATTATTTCAGAAGGAAATCCAACAGAATTAGTGGCAACTATTGATGGTAGAATTTGGACTAAAATTATTCCTAAAAAGAACCTTGAAATTTATAAAAAAGCCTTTGATGTAATTTCTACAAAGTTGGTGTCTGGAGAAACACAAATTAGAGTATTATCCAAAACAAAACCAGAAACTGGATTTGAGGTAATTGCTCCAAGTTTAGAAGATTTCTATTTCGCAACATTGTTTAATCAAGCTAATAAAACCGCATAAGATATGTTTAAAAAGTTATTACAATTCGAAGTTTTTTATCAATTTAAACAACGTGCATTTCCAATTTTTGCAATCTTGTTTTTAGCATTAGGAGTGTTTGTTGGTAGACAAGGATTTGCTCCAAAAGGTGTAAATTTTAACGCTGTGTACCAAGTATATTTTCATACAAGTATTTTTACTTTAGGAAGTGTTTTTATTATTATGTTTTTCGCTATTAGTGCAACACTTAGAGATAAGCAATTCAATATGGAAAGTTTAATTTATAGTTCTTCTATTAAAAAGAGTCAATACTTTTGGAGTCGTTTTTTAGGAACGTTTATATTTAGTGTTTTGGCTTTCTCTCCTTTTTTAATTGGATATATTTTTGGAAACTTTTTTTCAGATTTAAATACAGAAAGGTTAGGTGATTTTAGATTAATGACCTATCTACAACCGTGGTTATATATTGTATTACCTAATGTTTTTATTTGCGCTACAATTGTATTTTCTGTAAGTACACTAACAAAAAGTAGTATTGCAACTTACGCAAGTGCAGTATTTATTTACATGTTGTATTTTATTAGTGCCATCTTTTTAAATTCACCATTATTAGCACAATCTGTTCCTGCGTCTCCAGAAAGTATGGCGTTAGCTGCAGTGGCAGATTCTTTTGGGGTCGCTGCTTTTTTCGAGCAAACTCAATATTGGACTCCTTTTCAAAAAAACACACAGTTACTCTCACTTTCAGGTTTGTTTTTATTGAATAGGCTCGTTTGGCTTTTAGCTTCTATAGGAATCTTATTTGCGACTTATAGCGTGTTTTCTTTTAGAAAAACTACTAAAAAAGTAAAGAAAGCTCCAAAACAAAAAATAGATAAGGTTCAAATACTATTATATAAACCTATAAATGCCTTACATAACTTTAAAGCACAACAGATAGCATTTTATACGCTATTAAGGTTAGAGTTAAAAAATATTTTTAAGAGCTTACCTTTTATTGCCGTACTAATGATGTGGTTACTTATTGTTTTTTCTGAATTATTTTCTACAGTAATTGGTGGTGGAGAATATGGTGTTAGTGTATATCCCTTTACCAATCAGTTAATCGACTTATTTTTAGATCAGCTAACTCTTTTTAGTTTGATACTAATCGTTTTTTATAGTTCTGAGATTGTTTGGAGAGAACGTGATTTAAATTTCAACAGCATTGTAGATGCAACTCCTGTGAAAAATGGAGTTTTCTTTCTATCTAAATTCACAACATTACTATCATTATCCATGATTTTGATTACTTCAGGTATTTTGATATGTATGGTATTTCAAATCAGTTTAAACTATGCAAACTTTGAATTTAGCTTATATGCTTCTTTATATTATCATTATGGTGTACAATTGGTTGCCTTTTCTATGATATCCTTGTTTATAAACAGTTTGGCAAAAAGTAAATATATGGGGATGGGAATTTCTGGCTTGATTGTGTTATTAAGTTTAAAGTCAGGTATACTCGGATTAGAACATCCATTAACAAGCCTCGGTTTTTTACCAAGATTGGAGTACAATAATATGGATGGATTTAATGGTGTTTCAAATCTATTTAATCATTTAGCAATATACTGGTTAGCTTTAGGTTTAATATTAACTGTTTTATCGTTTAAAATTTGGAATAGAGGCCTAGTAACTAGTTTTTTGGTTAAACTAAAACAACTGACTTTATATTGGACGAGAGGTCAAAAAATTACTATGGCCATTTCTATTGTATTATTTTTAGGTGCAGGTAGTTTGGTTTATTATAATATCAATATCGTTTCAGATTATGAAACAATCAGTGATCAATTAGAATATAGAGAAAACTATGAACGTAAATTTAAGAAATATGACAGCATTGAAAGATTATATCCGACTTCAAAAAAGACAAAAGTTGATATCTATCCCAAAGAAAGAGTATTTACAGTTACAGCTGATTATATGTTAAAAAATAAAAGTGAACAGCCATTATCAGAACTGTTTATAACTGAGAGAGTTTCATTAGAGAACGTTACAATAGAAAATGCACGTTTAATAGCTCATGATACTTTGTATGGAACATATTTATTCAAATACGATAAACCTTTACAACCTAACGATTCTGTAAGGTATACCTATAAATTAAAGAAAGAAGTAAAAGGCTACGAAGAAGATAATTCAATTGTAAATAATGGGACTTATATCAATCGTTTTGGGAATTTTGAGCCTATTTTGGGGTATACTTCGAGCTTAGAGATTTCAAATAAATCTGAACGTAAAAAAAGGAATTTACCAGAACGAGTTGAAGAAGATAATTCGGATGCACATATTGTATTTGAAGATATAAAATATGAAAAAATAAGATTCGAAACAGTTATTTCGACATCTAGTGATCAAACAGCAATTAGTTCTGGTCGTTTATTAAAACAATGGTCAGAAAATAATAGAAACTACTTTCATTATAAATCAAGCATAAAAATTTTACCAGAAGTCGGTTACTTCTCTGCTAAATACGCATCTAAGAAAATTGATTATAAAGGAATTTCAATAGAGCAATATTATGATGCAAATCATGATTTTAACATTGAAGATATTGAAAATAGTGTAAAACAAACTCTAGATTATTGTCAAGACAGTTTTGGTGACTATGCTTTTGATCATGTAAGAATTGCAGAAGTCCCTTCGTATTGGCGTTTTGGAGGCTTTGCACATCCAGGAGTTATTAGTATGGTGGAAGACAGATTGTACTTAACGAATGTAAGTAATGAAGATACTTTTAATGTAGTTGCAAAAAGAACAATTCATGAAGTAGCTCATCAATGGTGGGGACATACATTATCAGCAAAACCAGTTGCTGGAGGCCCTTTGTTTGTAGAAGGATTTGCAAAATATACAGAAGCAGTTGTACTTGAAAAGATGTATGGGAAAAGAGCATTGTATACTTTAGCTGAAGATGTAAGAAGTAGATATTTTAGAGGTAGATCTTTTGCAAGTTCTGTTGAACCACCAGTTTATAAAGTAAATAGTCAAAGTTATATTGCTTATGGAAAAGCACTGACAGTTATGTTAGGTTTAAGAGACTTAATTGGTGAAAATCAAGTAAATAAGGTGTTGAAAATAATGACTGACAGACATCGTTCTATAAATAAGTTAGCAGCAACCTCTGTTGAGCTATTAGAAGAAATATATAAAGTAACACCTGCCGAACAACATGTATTGGTAAATGATTGGTTTAAAAAGTTAATTACCTATGATTTAGGAATTGAAGAAAGTTCATATAAAGAATTAGCAAATGGAAGCTATGAAGTTACAGTGAAAGTTAAATCGAAACGTTTTGAAACCTTAGATAGTGGAGAAAGTAAACAAATTTCTATTGATGAGCCAATTAAAATAGGTGTTTTCACAGCACATCCATCAGATGTGAAAGATAACAGTTCAATATTATACTATGAATCAAATATGATTAATAAAGAAGAAACAACACTTAAGATAATTGTAAATAAATTACCAAAGTATATATCTATAGATCCTTTTGGAACAAGGTCTGATGAGAATTTGGTTGATAATATAAAACGTTTATAAAATTAATATTATAGCTCTCTTAAGTTGAACTAAGGTTGATAGACTTAGGAGAGTTTTAAAAAATATTGCAAACAATTTCTAATCATGCTAATGATATTGGTGGGTAATGGAAAGTTATTAGCAACTCCAAGTAAAGATATAACTATTAAAGTTTGGAATTTCAATTAACAAATTTAGGATTAATTTTTGTCAGAACTATCCTTTTATACAATATTTGGATACGTTAAATAAATGGTAAATACAGTATTGTAAGATTGAAATAGGTAGCAAATTTCTATTTTTGAGAGTAATCAAATTTTCACATTCATGAGAGAAATATACTTATCAGTTATTGTTTTAATTACTGTTGTTACATCAAACTTTGCTCAAGTAAAAGAAGCTCCAATTACCATTGGAACTAACTACACGATTAACTCTAAAATATTAAACCAAGATAGAGAGATACAGGTATATCTTCCTGATAGTTATGGAGCTTCTAAGGAAAAGTATCCTGTATTATATGTTCTAGATGGGCAATGGTTTTTTTCAAATGGAGTTGCAATTCAAAAATCATTACGAACTCCTGGTGCAATTCCAGAAATGATAGTTGTAGGGATTAAGAATAGCAATCCTTTGCGACGCACTTTATTTAATGATGAAAGTACAAAGTTTACTTCTTTTTTAAAAGATGAGGTGATTTCATTTATAGATACTCACTATAGAAGTACTAAAGAGCGTGTTATTTATGGCTGGGAAGCTGGCGCTTATTATATCAGTGAAATGATATTAGAAGAAAAAGATTTGTTTTCTGGGGCTATAATTTCTGATGGAGGCTTAGCCTCTGAAAAACTAATAAAAGAGTTTAAATCAGAAAAAGAGATCTATTTATATATTGCAAATTCTAGAAAGGATATTTATTATATAAAGTCTACAGAAAGGTTTAATGAAAGATTAAAGAAACACAACCCTCAAAACTTACGATGGAAATATCAATTGTTTAATGATGAAGTTCACGAAACAATGCCACATTTAGCGATGTACAAGGGTATTAAATATTATTATCATAACTATGACGCGTTAGTTTTTGAGAGTATTCAGGCATATATTAATGCTGGTGGGATACCGTATTTAAAATCTTTTTTCAAAGAAAGAGCAAAGCGCTTTGGGGGAGATGATAAAATTGATGATAGTACTAAAAACTCATTAATCTGGTTGGCTCGAGATCGAGATAATTACAAATACTTTAGCTTTTTTATGGAAGAATTTAAAGATGTTTTAAAAACCAAAAGATATGCATCAGCATACTGGCAAAATAGATTGGGGCAGTTTTATTTAAAGCACAAAGATTATAAAAATGCCATCACTTTTTTTAAAAATGGTATTAAAAAATATCCAAATACTCAATTTGATGAACCAATGAAAAATGGATTGAAAATAGCTCAAAATAATAAATAATTTTTGATACGTAAACGGATGAAGAATACTATATTGATATTCCTACTTTTAATAGGTTTTACAAATAATGTTTTTTCGCAAAGCAAAGAAACACATCATATTGTTGGTAAAACATTTCAGTTACAATCTGATATTTTAAATGAAGAACGAGAGATTCAAATATATCTTCCAGAGGATTATCAGACATCAAATGAAAAATGCCCAGTTGTTTATGTTTTTGATAGTCAGAAATATTTTTTAAATGCGGTTGCATATCAGCAAAACCTTCGTTTTCAAGAAGAAACGCCTGGGTTTATTGTTGTAGGAATAAAAACAAAAGATAGCGAAAGAAGAAAATTATACAATTCAGAGTCTACTAAGTTTAGTGCTTATTTAGAAAAAGAGTTGCTTCCATACATTGATAATACATATAGAACATTGCCAAGTGAACGTGTTTTTTTTGGTTGGCAAAGAGCAGCAGCTTTTGGTGTAGAAGTTTTAGCTTCCAAATCAAATTTGTTTAAAGGATACTTTATTGCCAGCCCCACTTTTTTAAGTGCTAAACGAGTTTCTGATGTAGGAGCATTATTAGATAAAAAGATTTCTTTAGATAATTATTTATACTTTACTCTAGGTGATGTTGAAGCATGGTCATTGGATAATACGAATAGTCTGGCTGAACTATTGAATAAAAAAGCCAAAAATAAACTGAGGTGGAAATATGATTTGTTTAATGATGAAAATCATTATTCAACAACTATTATTACTATGAATAAAGGTTTAAAAACATTCTTTAAAGATTACCCTCCTGTTCGTTTTTATAGTTTAGAGGAATTCAATAAAAATGGAGGAATAGCTGCATTAAATAAATTGTTTAAAAATAGGGGAGAACGTTATGATATATCAAAAGCAGTTCATAGTGACACTAAAAGGTATTTATTTCTATTAACAGTTAGAGAAAATAATTTTCATGCTTTTACAGAGTTAGAGAAAGAATTTCCGAATTTTTTAGCTTCTTTTTCTAGAGATAATATGTTTGAAAGATTTGGTCAGTTTTATGTGAAGCATAAAGCATATAATAAAGCCCTACAATATTATAAAAAGGGGGTGCTAAAATTCCCGAAATCTACTCGATTGCAAAATAGATTAGAAGAAGTTTATAAATTTCTTGAAAAGTAAAAGCATATAGAAATTAGAATAAATTTATTTTTAAGTAAATTCATTAAGAGCAACCTTAAATTGTGAGCCAATAGGAATTTCAAAATCACTTATAATTCTTGTTCTGTGCTACTTATAAAATCAACATAGAAATAGTTGAGGTTACAGTAGGAGATTCCATATTATTTAAAGAAAATTGGCATAAGTACCTGAAAATAATAGTTAAGAAAGCTGTTTAAAAATAATTAAACAGCTTTCAAATTTTATAAAGGAAATATTTATTTCAGCAAACCAGGCCAAGTGCTAGAATTTATTGGTTTTGGATAACCTGTAATAACGCTATCAGATTGTTTATCATACTTTAAGTAAGTATTGTCTTTTAAAAAAATATAAAAGTACTGTGAATTCCAATCTATTGCTGCAGTAATTTTTGTGGAATAATTACCTAAACCGGGCCAAGTTGTATTATTAATTTCTTTTGGATAACCAGGATCTACGCTATCATTATTCATGTCATATCTTATGTATCTTCCATCATTAAGAAACAAATAAGCTTTAGTGTTATTCCATTGGAAAGCAGCAATTATTTTATTTCCTAAGCCATATAAACCTGGCCAAGTAGTATTATTTATAGCTTTTGGGAATCCAGGATCTACACTATCATTATTCATATCATATCGTATATAAGTACCATCATTAAGGAAAAAATATCCTTTATTATTATTCCATTTAAAAGCGGCATTAATCTTTTCTTTGTAACTATCTAAGCCAGCCCAAGTACTATTGTTTATGGGTGATGTATAATAACTTTCGTCACTTAATTTATTGTATTTAACATATTTATCGTCGGTTCTAAAAAAATATGCAGTATTATTAGTAATGTCATTCCAGTCTAAACCTGCAGTAATTTTATAGTTCTTCCTTATTACAGAACCTATTTGCCCATCGATTAAGACGGTATAATTTAATACTCCTTGTGAAGTATCTACATCGTTATAATAACCTTGAGCTGCTGGAACTGTAGCTATTAATTGATCATTTTTATAAATTTCAGCATTATTTGAACTGATTGAATACCAGTATAAATTATTATTGATAGGGTTTATCATTACCTTTCTTGGCCCAAGATCACCGATTAAAGAAGTAGAGGATAGTTTTGAAGATGGGGTAATGTCTACATTTAAATAGGTTAATATTGTGGGAACTATTGATGTTTGTGCAGGATAGCTATATAAATTGTTTAAACTGTTATTTGGAATTTGAGAAACTGTTGAAGTAAATTCATCATTACCTGTTTTATTCATCCCTATAAAAATTGTTTTTTCTTGTTCTGATTGGCCACCATGGCTATAACCTTGGCCTTTTCTTCCATGATCTGTAGTTAAAATAATTAACCAGTCCTCATTTTTATCTTTACTGCGTTTATCTATAGCATTTTTTAAAAGCCCAAGACGTTCGTCCATTTCTTTTATTGCTTTATAATAGTTTGTGGTAAAACCAGAACTATGTCCAACAATATCTATATTGTCAAAATGAACAAAAAGAAATTCAGGGTTAGAATTATTAATTTCATTTAATGCACTTGTAGTTGCATCACTATCATTACCGCCTTGAGAACGTGTATCGATATAAGACATTTGATTTTGTAAAAATTCATGAATTGGCGCCCATGTTGCTATACTAGAAGTTTTAATTGATGAATTCCCTTCTTTTAAATATTGAAAAATACTTTTTGCTTGTGACTCATAAGTACCAGAACTGTTATTAGGAACCCCATGTTTATCACCCCAAACACCTGTTAATATTGTCATCCATCCAGGCCCACTTTTTGTGCCTTGTTCAGAAGGTGTTCCGACAACCCCTCCAGTATAAGCTTTAGTGAAGCTAAACGTATCAAAATTTGGAGTCTCAATTTCTCCTATTTTGTCATACTGTAAGCCATCAATTCCAATCAAGAGGACTTTTTTGTTCGCTTGGCTAGCTTTAAGTAATTGCAATTTTTTTGAAGGTTCCTCTAAACTTGGCTTATGGCAACTAAATAACATTAAACCAAAAAGAAGTGCTACTAATTTCAATTGAGTATTTTTCATTTCATTTTATTATTTATAAAATTATTACTCAAAAGTATACAAACATTAAAATAAAAAAGATCAATTTTTAATTCTTAACTGAAGCTTAATATTCACATTAATTAGTAACAGTACAATAACTATTAAGTAACCCTATAAGTGTTAAGTAATAGGTTTTAATGGGGTTGTGAATAGATTTTCTATTTCGATCTTAGGAATGATTATGGTAGGTTATATATTTAATACTGTGTTGTATTCTTTTCTATTTCCAAAACATTATAATGATATTAGAAAATTTAAACTAAATGATATTCTATATCGAGAAAAAAATAATATAGAAAAGTCAAATAGAGTAATCGTTTTGTTAGTATTTTTAATTTGTAAACTTGATTACGGTTTAAACTACTGATGTTAAGTGTTTTGTGAGTAAAAGAGATGAGGATTGGATAGCATAAATCTGGTTGATGATACTCCTCTAAAAAATTATACGAGTGCTCAAATGAATATTAATGCACTTAATTATAAAAATACATTAGCACTCACAAAAATATTTCAAAGTATTATTTTAAATTAAAGTTGTATTTCAAATTTGAATTATAATTATCTATGTCACTTAAATTAATTTCTATAATTTTTATCAGTTATTTAAATGTAGTAGTATTTTTCAAAATTATCTATTAATTGAACTTCAAGTCTAAATATAGTAAGTCGAAGCTTAGTTATTTAGATAAGGATTTTTGTTTTCGGACCATATTAAATTAGTGCTATCTCTAACCGTAGAGGGGCTATGAGGCATTGGATTATAATATGGATCTCCTTTGTCATATCCCATTGAATTAAGCAGTATGGTTCCGTCACTCATAATATCAATTTTTGTATAACCAAAAAAAGTAGCAGAACCTGGACTTCCACTGTTTCCAGCAATAATCTGATAAGTACCTTTTTTACCAGGTTGCATTCGTTGGTAATCGTGTAAATGTGCAGATAACATTGCTACTACATGTGCATCGTTTAATTTTGGCCATAATATTGGTCCATCAGGGATTCCAGCATGTCCTGTTTCTGGTTTACCGCTTACATAATATGGTTTATGACCTAAAACAAAAACATGATCAATTTTTGGATCCTTTTGGTATTGATTAACCTTATCAACAATCCATTGGGTAGGAATTTGACCTTCCAATCCGTAGGGGTTTTCTTTTGTGGGTTCATTATAGGTATCCGTATTCATTAAAACAAAACCTACATTATGACGAATAAATGAAAATGTCATTTGATTGTTAATACTATCCAAACCTTTAACACGTTCACGATCTACTGGCATATAATCCTTCATATGTTTCATCCATATTTCGGTAGCTCCTTTTAGTGGCCATTCATCATGGTTAGGAATATTATAATCATGCCAATAAAGCATTTCATGATTCCCTGGGATAGCAACCATTTCAATTCCAGATTTGCTTATTTTACTAAAAGTAGGATCATTATATAAGTTTATCCAATCCTCAAGTTGACTGTTTAAATTTTTAGTAGTAGATTCTGCTAATACCATATCTCCTAAGAAAAAAAACAAGTCTGGCTTGCGATCTAAATCAGCTATCTCTTTCCAAATTCTTTTTAAAGCATATAAATTAGCTGTCGAACCGTTTGTTACTGTTGTATCATGCTGCTGTTTTCTATCTACTCGATTACATCCTAAAAAAGTAAAACTAAAAAGAACAGAATCTTTATTTTTAACTAAATTGTCTTTCTTAATAGTTTCGGAAATATGTTCTTTCTTTATTTTATTACAGCTTGAAATAAGTACAATAAATAATATGCTATAAATTAATTTCATAATGAATAATATGTGTCTTTACTTAGTTGTTTTTGATGAACTTTTGAAGTTCTTCGAAATTACCATTGAACATGTCAAAGTCGTTAATTATAGTTTTAATTTTATAATTATCAGATTTTTGCCAGAGGGTCCATTTTTTATTTTTCCATGCATTTGGTTGGATTGGTAGTTTATTGTCTGTATAACTTGCTATCCACAAAGGATAGTTGGAGAATTCAGGTTTGTTTAAATATATATTCCCAGTATTTACATCAGTATATATAATAGGTTTTCTATTTATTTTATCTTCAATTTTTTTTAAGAATAGGAGTAGGGTCTCCTGAATTTGTTCTACAGATTGGTTTTTAACAATACCACCTTCTTCAAAATCTATTATTGGAGGAAAATCGGTGTTTTGTAAACCAATAATAGCATTTAAATAGTTTGTTGCTTGGTCTTCGGGATTATCATCGCTTCTGTAAAAGTGATAAGCACCCCTTATAAATCCCTCACTTAAAATCAATTTCCAATTTTCGTTAAATTTTGGGTCGGTATATGTAATACCTTCTGTAGCCTTACATATTATAAAACTGAGGCTATCTGATTTTTTATTCAAAAGCATTATTTCATTACCTTGATATTTTGAAATGTCTAAACCATAAGAGTTCGTATTACTCTGAATGGTTGTTGAAGTAACAGAACTAGTAATGACCTTTTTAGTATCTTTAGTCTTTTTTGATTGACACCCAGCTAATGCTATTGTTATTACAATTAATCCCTTTTTACAATAATTCAACTTCATATAGATCTAATTTTTCAGTTTAAAAATAACTTTAATTCAAGTTATTAATAGAGTCTTTTACAGCTTTTTCTGCAATTATTTGAGCTTTAATTACGTCATCCATTGAATATTGAAATTTTTCTTCTTCAGAAGCGTTTTTTTCTGAAAAATTAGCTTGATTAGGTTGTATTACTTTTTTAGAAGCAGTATTTTTTTTTGCTTTTTCCATTATATTAAAATATTATCAAGGTCTATTTACTATTTATTTTTGACTCTTTTTCTCTAACTGCATTATATGAATTACTAAGTTCATCCATTAAGTCCTTAATCTCTTTGTAGTTTTCTGTAAAGTTATTATTCTTTATAGTCTCATTCATTAACTTAACAGCCTCTTCAGGATTAGATGCTAACATTGATTTAACAGCAACTGTAGTAACAGTATTTTGTAAAGCATATAACTGTTGTTGTTGATTTACTAAATTTAACATAGCCATACCTGTAGCTTGTGTCATTACTTGATGTGCCATAATGCTAAGATTACCATCACTATGCGTTTTTAATAGATCTTGAATGGTTGTAATTGAATCAGCTATTTGATCGTTAATAGCTGATTTTGTTTGCTTATTTTCCTCTGTGACGTTCATAAGCTTATTTCGTTAATAGCTTTTCAACACATTTAGTAGTTACTGCTTGTGTTAAAGTACTTGCATTTTGTTGGTTGGTAACTGCATTTTGAGATGCTATTCCAATTGAGCTAGCTATTGATTGATATAAATTTCCCATAGCTATCGCTGGTGCATTAGCTAAAACTTTTACATTTGATTGTGTTACTGAATCTGTGATTTGACTATTTACTGCTGTTGGAAATGCCATAATTATGAGTTTTATTTATTATTATTAGTTGTTTCTAGTAAATAGTTTACGCAATTAGCAGTTGCTGCATTACTAATTGTATTTAGTTGTTGCTGGTTAGTTACTGCATTTTGAATAGCTAAAGATAAAGCACTGGATAGTACTTGATATAAACTGCTTATAGCAACTGGTGCTGCATTAGATAGGACTGAAATATTTGATTGAGTTACTGAATCTGTAATTTGATCGTTTACCGAAGTTGGAAATGCCATATGTTATATATTTTTTTAATTTATATTTGAATGTATAAATTAATCATCTACAAGCATTTATTTTTTTGTTTATTTTGAATTGTTATGGCTAAAAACAGGTGTTTTTACGTGTTTTTATGATCTATATATACATGTAATCTGTTGCTTTTAACAGATTTTTATGTTTTTTAGAAACCTTATTTAGTTTATGATCAATTAAGTTTACAAGAAATAATATTCTTATCAATTTTTATATAATAGAAAGGTAGCAGAATTACTACTATCTTTTTTTAAAACAAATACAATGAAAATAAAAAATTCAAGTGTTCTTATAACCGGAGGTAGCTCTGGGATAGGAAAAGCAACTGCTAAAGCGTTTATAAATAATGGAGCTAAAGTAATTATTACAGGGAGAGATGCCCAAAAATTACAATTAGTTGCAAAAGAAATTGGGGCGATACCATTACAGTTTGATGTGAGTGATTTGAAGTCAATCCCCTTAAAAGTTAAAGAAGCAATTTCTCTTTTAGATGGTAAACTTGATATTTTAGTTAATAATGCTGGTATTGGTGTATTTCCTTTGTTAGGAGATATTACAGAAGAAGACTTAACGCAAGTGTATACTACAAATGTTTTTGGGTTAGCTTTATTAACTCAAGAGATAATTCCATTATTTAAATCAAATAATTACGGTAATATTATAAATATAGGTTCAACAGCAAGTCAAAAAGGTTTTGCTAGAGGGTCGATATATGCAGCATCTAAGTTTGCAGTTAGAGGAATGACACAATCATGGCAAGCGGAATTGCGTAAAGATAATATTCGAGTTTCCTTAGTTAATCCGAGTGAAGTAACTACTGCATTTGCTGATATGTCAAGAGAAGAAAGAGAAGAACAGGCTAATAAATTGGGAGCTGAAGATATTGCTCAGGCAATTATATCTGTTGTTGAAATGAGAGATAAAGGATTTGTTCCTGAAGTTACAGTTTGGGCTACTAATCCGTTTTAATATGCGTATTAAAATAAAAATAATAGATATGGGATTTGAACTACCTCAAGTTTCTATCCCTGGAGTTAATTATGTGTCTGTAAAGCGACTTCGTTTATAATTAGAAAAATATAAATAACTAATCTAATAGATTCATTTTATTTTTATAACATTTTAAAAAGTAAAATGAACCTATTAAGTATTCATTATCAATTATTAATAGGATAAATCTGTTTTAAAAACTAATGAAAAAGTAGTATGTTTTCCTGGTTCAGATTTTACAAGTAAATTCCCTCCATGTTTTTTCATAATGTTTTTAGATAAGCTTAGCCCAATTCCAGAGCCACTTTTTTTAGTAGTATAAAATGGAATGAAAATTTGATTTAAAATTTTTTCTTCAATTCCGTTTCCATTATCATGAACACTTAAAGTTGTTTTATCAGCTTCAATGGTACAATTTATTTTAATAGTAGGGTTTTCTCTCCCTTCTAAGGCATGAATACTATTATTAATTAGGTTAATTAATACTTGCTCAATCAATTTGCTATCAGCTAAAATTGTAGCATTAGATGGTATGTGTGATAACTTCAATATAATACCAAATTCTTCAATAATAGGTTTCATTAATTCTTCAATAGAATTTAAGAACTTCTTAATGTTTATCTTATTCAATAGTGGAATTGGGACATTAGAAATCGTTCTATAGTCTTTAACGAATGCTAATAAACCATCTGACCTTTTTTTAATTGTTGTAACTGCCGTGTTAATATCTTGAATATCCTCCGTATCAAACTCCTCTATATTTAAAAGATTTCCTTGTTCGTCTTCTGTAATTGACTTTACAGTTGAGGCTAGTGAACTAACAGGAGTAAAGGAGTTCAGCATTTCATGTGCTAAAACACGTATAACATTATGCCAAGCTTCTATTTCTTTCTGTTCAATCTCAGAACGAATATCTTGAAAAGTAATAATAAGGTATGTTTGACCTAGTAACTGAATTTCAATTGTTTCCAAAGATAATTGCTTCTTTTCCGTATCATCCCCAAAGTCTACTAAAGTTTTTCCGCCATCTGAAGTCTTTTTTATTTCATTAACTAACCAAGGTACATTGTTTGCAAAACGATGCCAATATTTATGTTGTGGCTGTTGAAGAATATCGCATGCTGCTTTATTTAAAAAGAGTATTTCTTCTTTTGACTCTTTGCTAAACAAATCATCTTTTTTAATGGATATGATACCTAAGTTAACATGTTCTAATATGTGCTTAAAATATTTGTATTGTGCTTCTTTCTCTATTTTATTTCTTTTAAAGTTTTTAATAATCAGGTTAAAATCATCAAATAATTTAGCAAAAGAATCTCCTTTTTTTGATGGGGAGAAATACACAGAATAGTCTTCGTTTTTTAAGGCATCAAGAAACTTAACTAATGAGTAATTTGTATTATTAACGTAGCGAATTAAAAAATATACTTGAAGAAAGATTATAAAACCAATCCCGATACTACTAAACCATAAATCGTTTAGCAATAAATAAGAAAACAGTACGCAACTAGCTAGTATAAATATAATACGTATGGCTACTTGTAATGTGAATCGTTTTATCAAAATATAGTTGTTATAAATTAAACTTCTCTAGCCTACGATAGAGTGCAGCACGTGTTAATCCTAGTTCCTTTGCTGCTTTGGAAATGTTGCCTTCATGTTTGTCTATGGCTTTTTTAACCAATAACTTCTCTATTTCCTGCAAGTTTAAATTATCAAATTTATCACCTAAGCTTTCTTTCTCCTTAGGTATTATAGTAAGGTTAAAATCCGAAGGTTTAATTTCATGATTATCAGCCATAATAACACCTCTTTCAAGCGTATGTTGGATTTCTCTAACATTACCCGGCCAATTATGAGATTGTAGCACTTTCATGGCCTCATTAGTAATTTTTAAATAAGACTTCTGGTATTTATCGGCAAATATATTTAGATAGTGATTTATAAAATCAGTTATATCGTCTGGTCTATCTCTTAATGGAGGAATGGTAATTTCTACAGTATTAATTCTAAACAATAAATCTTGTCTAAATTTTCCTTCAGTTACCCATTGATGAATTGGGGCATTAGTTGCGAATAATAGTCTTGCATTAAATGTTCTTTCAATTCCTTCACCTAAACGGGATACTTTTCTATCTTGAAGAACCGTTAATAATTTAGATTGCAAGTTTAAAGGGAGGTTTCCTATTTCATCTAAAAAAAGAGTTCCATCCTGAGCCATTTCAAATCTTCCAGGTTTATCTTCATGGGCATCTGTAAAGGCACCTTTTTTATGTCCGAATAGTTCACTTTCGAATAGGCTTTCAGATAAGGAACCTAAATCGACATGTATGAACGGCCCACTTTTTTGTAATGAGTTTTTATGAATTTCTCTAGCTATATGTTGTTTACCCGTACCATTTTCCCCTAAAACAATAATATTTGCATCTGTTGTACTTACCTTTTTAATGGTATTCATAACAGCTTGCATTTGCTTAGAGTCACCTATTATTGGTCCAAATTTTTGCTCATTACTTTTAAGTAAAGTATCATTTGTATGTTTTAAAATAGAATTTTTATGATTTGACCTACTTAATGTTAATCCTGCATGAATAGTTGCTAATAATTTTTCATTAGTCCATGGCTTTAGAATAAAATCAAAAGCTCCTAATTTTATGGCATTAACAGCTAATTCTACTTCTCCATAAGCGGTCATTAAAATCACAACCATTTTAGGGTTTATACTCAAGATATGTTTTAACCAATAGAGTCCTTCCTTACCATCATTAAAACCAATGCGATAATTCATATCTAATATGATAACATCTATTTGTTCTTTTGATAATATTTGATTTATCTCTTTAGGATTGTTTCTGGTAATTATAGTTGTGTAATGTTTTTTTAACACCAATCTTGCTGATAACAAAATATCTTCATCATCATCAATAATTAAAATTGAAGCGCCAGTTTTTGCCATTTATGGTGGATGTTTTAATTTTCACCAAGATACAAAATGTTCAATAATGAACAATAAAATGTTCGAAAATGAACACTCTTCAATTATAAATAAAATAACAACCCCTTTGTTTACAGGAGCTTAAGAGTTGTCGTTTTTTTGGCATGTACATTGCTTTTAGGAGAAGTAATAAAAATAGCATCATCAAATCAATTAAAACGAACAGTATGATAATAATAACAATTAATCAAAGAGGGATGGGAATAAAGCATCATAAAATGAGTTTTTTTATCAGTTGCAAAAGAATTAAACTTTCAGAGTTCACAGTGAATTCGATAACATTTAAAGCCTAAAGTCATGATATCAATAGTAATAAAAACAGCGTGCTTTATACTTGATATACTAATATATTATTTGTTTTAAAGTATAAATATAATTGAAAAAATAAATTACAATGGATAAACTGATAGAGAAAAAAAAATGGAGTAGAACCAAAACACTATATGTATTAGGTGTATTAGCTTTTGTAGTGCTGTCAGCTTTTGGAATGGGTGCTATCAATAAAAAGACTTATAAATTAGATGCATCTAGGATAACTGTTAAGACAGTTACGGAAGGTGATTTTCAAGATGTGATATTAATTGATGGAGATGTACTACCTATAAGCCTAGTATTAGTAAATACTACCGAGGGCGGTACTGTTGAAGAAATATTCATTGAAGATGGTGTCTTGGTAGAGAAGGGTACAGCTCTTGTAAAGCTAAATAATCCAGGAGCTACCTTGAATTACATGAATCAAGAAACAGCAATTATTGAGCAAATAAATAATCTAAGAAGTTTTAAATTATCTTTAGATAAAGATCAAAGAGATCTTTCTGAGTCTTTAATTGATAGCGAGAATAGTTTAGCAGATGTTGAACGAGCGTATAAAATAGATTCTGTATTATTTGCAAAGGACATTATTGCTAGAAATAACTATACAAATACTAAGGAATCCTATAAATATCAGAAAAAAAAACGCAATTTTATGGATAAGAATGTGAGTAAAAGCAAGCAGAATAACCAAACCCAATTGCAACAAATTAATACCTCAATCGCTTTAATGCAACGTAACTTAGAATTCATTCATGAAAGTATAGAGAAAATGTTAGTTAGAGCACCTGTTTCTGGTATGTTATCTTCCTTTAATCCTGTTATAGGGGAATCTTATTTAAATAATCAAACAGTGGCAAAAATAGATGTTCAATCTGGCTTTAAAATAAGAGGACAGGTAGATGAGTACTATTTAAGCACGGTAAAACCAGGGCAATTAGCTCGTTTTTCTTTTGATGGGAAGCAAATTAATTTGAAAGTAAAAAAAGTGCTGCCAGAAGTAGTAAACAGGCGTTTTGAGATAGAATTAGTATTTGTAAATACTCCACCAAAATCTATTACAAATGGGCAATCATTACAAGTACGTTTAGAGCTTTCAAAAGCACAAAAATCAATACTCATACCCAGAGGAAGCTATTTCCAATCTTCAGGAGGGCAATTTGTATATGTCTTAAATAATAAAGAGGAAGCTTATAAAAGATATATAAAACTTGGTAGCCAAAGCCCAACATATTATCAAGTTTTGGAAGGGTTAGAAGTAGGAGAAACCATTATTACCTCATCCTATGATGAGTTTAAAAATTACGAATCAATCAAATTAAATAATTAAATCAATCAAATCATGATCAAATTAAATGAATTAACAAAAATATACAGAACAGACGAAGTGGAATCAACGGCATTAAATGCTGTTTCATTTGAGATAAATAAAGGAGAATTTGTTTCCATAATGGGACCTTCAGGATGTGGTAAATCTACATTACTAAATATTTTAGGAATGTTAGATAAACCTGAATCTGGTAGTTATGAATTTCTTGGAAACGAAGTAGCACATTTAAAAGAGAAAGGACGTTCTGACGTACGTAAAAAAAACATAGGGTTTATATTTCAAAATTTTAATCTTATAGATGAACTTACCGTCTTTGAAAACATTGAACTTCCATTACTTTATAATAAAGTACCTGCTTCCGAAAGAAAACAACGTGTAAACCAACTCATGGAGCAAATAGGAATTGCGCACAGAGCATCGCATTTTCCACAACAATTATCTGGAGGGCAACAACAACGTGTAGCAGTTGCCAGAGCATTAATTACAAAACCACCATTAATTTTGGCTGATGAACCAACTGGTAATCTAGACAGTTCACATGGTAATGAAGTAATGGAATTAATATGTGATTTACATGAAGCAGGAACTACCATAATAATGGTAACACACTCCTCACATGATGCAAGTTATTCAGATAGAATTATCAATTTACTGGATGGTCAGATTGTTTCTGAAAAGAAAAATAAATTAGTAAAAGCAGCTATATAATTTTAAAAAAAAGAAAAATGTTTAAGAATTATATAAAAGTAGCTTTTAGGAGCTTAAATAAAAATAGAACCTATGCTATCATCAATATTTTAGGATTAGCATTAGGATTGGCAGTGACGATATTGGTTTTTATGTTTATTAAAGACGAAACTAGTTATGAGAAACATTGGAATGGTTATGAAAGGGTATATAGAACAGGTATAAAAGCTAGTGTGATGGGACAGACTATGGATGCTCCTGTATCTCCTAGTCCAATGGCAAATGCCTTTAGAACTGAATTTACAGATGTAGAAACCGCAACTAGAATTAATACTGTTAAGCAGGAAATTATGGTTAGGTATGAGCAAACAAAAGTATATATTCAAAAGGCTGTACACGCTGATAGTACTTTTTTTAAAATATTTGATTATGAGTTTGTTCATGGAGACCCAAAAACAGCATTAGTAGGGGAGAACTCCATCGTTTTAACGGAGGAATCTGCTAGAAAAGTATTTGGTGATGTAAACCCGATTGGAAAAATTGTAAAATATGATAATAGACAAGACTATATTGTAAAAGGAATTGTTAAAGAACCTAAGGGACATTCGCATTTTCAGTTTGATATGTTCATGTCACGAAATACTATCAGAAATTATTGGATGAGTAATGGACAATATACCTATGTAAAATTAAAAGAAGGGGTAGATGCTAATGCTTTTTTAACCAAGATGCGTAGTAATTTCATGAAGAAAATCGAGCCCGATGTAGAACGTTTTTTGGGGACGACAGTTGCTGAATTATTTAAGGGTGAGAGTTTTTATGAGTATCAAATAATACCTTTAAAGGATATACATTTACATTCTATAAAAGAAATGGAAATTCAACAAAATGGAAACATTATGTATATCTATGTCTTTATAGGGATTGCATTATTAGTAATACTAATTGCGGGGATAAATTTCATGAATTTATCTACTGCAAGAGCAGGTAAAAGAGCTAAAGAAGTTGGGGTACGTAAAGTTAGTGGAGCTTCAAAGAAAATGTTGGTTACTCAGTTTTTAACCGAATCGGTTATTCAAAGTTTTATAGCGCTTTTCTTAGCATTTGTTTTAGTTGAATTGTTTTTGCCAGGTTTTAATAATATTCTAGAAACAGAATTGTACTTATTCAATTCCCATATAATTGAAACAGTAGTATTCTCTTTAATAGTCACACTGTTTTACGGGTTATTTGCGGGAAGTTATCCAGCTTTCTTTTTATCATCATTTCAACCAATATCCGTTTTAAAAGGAGATGTTACAAAAACTAATGGGGGGGCTTTGTTAAGAAAAATACTGGTAATTACTCAGTTTACAGCTTCTACAATTTTAATAATAGGAATGATTATTATTTTTCAACAGATTTCATTCTTACACAATAAAGACATTGGTTTTAAAGGTGACCAAGTAATTGTAGTTCCTATTCAATCTGATCCAATGGCTAAAAAATTTAGGAACTATAAAAGTGTCTTTTTAAAAAACAGCAATGTTGTAAGCGTCACAAGAGCTTCCTTTTATCCAGGTGATAAACCTAACCAAAACATGTATTTATTAGAAGGAAGTAAAGATCAATTACCACTATGGAATATGGATGTAGACTATGATTTCTTTAAAACATTAGACATAAAAATGTTAGACGGTAGAAAATTCGATAGAGAAAAAGAATCCGATTCAATACCTTATTTCATCCTTAATGAAACGGCAGTTAAGAATTTTAACATACAAAATGCTGTTGGTCGTAAATTGTCAATAAATCAAGGCTCTAGTGATAATACAAATTACGGAAACATTATTGGAGTTGTAAAAGATTTTCACATTCAAGGGTTTAATTCAGAAATAAGACCGATGGTATTGACTATTAGCAATGATCTTTGGTTTGCTTCCTTTAAAATAGCTAATGAAGACATGACTTCGACGATAGATTATATAGAAAAAGAGTGGTCGAAGTTAGAACCATCACACCCTTTTAGATACACTTTTTTAGATCAAAAATTTGGAAAACTGTTACGTCAACAAGAGAATTTTGGAGCCATGTTTTTATTTTTAACAATCCTTGCCATCATCATTTCTGCAATGGGTTTATATGGTCTTGCATCATATACAGCCGCACAAAGAACCAAAGAAATAGGGATCAGAAAAGTATTGGGAGCATCGGTACCTGAAGTGATGCGTATGCTCACAAAGGACTTTATGAAATTAGTTTTAGTCGCCAATATATTCGCTTGGCCCATAACATATTTGTTAGCTAAAAATTGGTTATCCAACTTTTCATATCAAATAGATATGCCCATATTACCTTATGTATTTGCTACATTATTGGCTTTGATTATTGCTTTAATTACGGTAAGTTTTCAAGCATATAAAGCTGCTATTTCTGATCCTGTTGATGCATTGAAATATGAGTAGTTTTTAAGAAAGTAAAAAAACACATTATTTAAATTGAAAAAGCACAAATCGTAAGGATTTGTGCCTTTTTTGTAATTTTGTTTTTCATATTATAATTCAATGAGTTCCTACGAAAGAAAAACACCTGTTAAAATAGATTGTCCAATGGAGAAAACATTGCATATAATTTCTGGAAAATGGAAACCAGCCATTTTAAGTGAATTATTACGAATAGATTATATCAGACTGAAAGATATTCAAATAGGACTTCCTGAGGCTTCAAAAAGAGCTTTAACCAAGCAATTAGGTGAAATGATTGACGACAAGTTAATCCATAAAAAAGAATATAACGAGTTTCCTAAACGTACAGAATATTCCATTACTACTTTAGGAAAAGAACTTTCTCCAGTATTTGTTGAACTCACTAAGTTTGGTGATAAATTATAAAGTTTTCTTAAAATAATAGGGGTGAATTTGCCCCTTATTGTAAACTTTATGAACACATGGTATTTTTGCTTTAAAATATATAAGTAAAATGAATACTATTAAAGCTATACAAAAAAGACGTTCTATTCGTCATTTCGATCCTACACATAAAATTACTGAAGTAGAAATAGAAGAACTTATTAAACTGGCAATGCTTTCTGCAACGTCATACAATATTCAACATTGGAAATTCTTGGTTATAGATGATCTAAAGCTAAGAACGCAACTTAGAGAAGTCTCTTTTGGACAATCGCAAATTACAAATGCTTCTGCCTTAGTTATAGTTTGTACAGATACAAAAGCTTGGGAAAAAGACATGTCTAGAAAATGGGAAAATGTAAATGATGAAATCAGAAGTTTTATGGTATCACGATCTAAAGAGTTTTATCTAGGGAAAGAACAATTACAAAGAGATGAAGCCATCCGTTCGGCTTCTTTTGCTACACAAACTTTACTTTTAGCGGCAATTTCAAAAGGATATGATACAGGAATCATGATAGGTTATGAACCAGATAAAGTAGGAGAATTAATTAAATTACCACAAGGTTTTATCATTTCAAATTTTGTAGTTATTGGTAAAGGTATTGAAGCAGAATTACCAAGAGGAGGACAGTTACCTGTTGAGGAAGTTATGCTGAAGAATAGATTTTAATCAACGTTTTTTTAGATTAATAAATTTAGAAGTATATAAACTTTTGATTTGTGTTAGCTATTGTATTATGACACATTACAATAGCTAGTATCAATGGCGGTATATTCATAACTTAACCCAGAATAAAGATTAATATAATGACCTTAAATTAGTTTTAGAAATGAAATAAATATCCTTAAAAAGGAGTATATTTAATTTATCAATGTTTTTAAAATAAAATATGAATAATAAATCCCTTTTATTTCTTTTACTGGTAATTTTTAATGTCACTGTATTAGTGAGTCAAAATAAATTTGATATAACTTTTCCTGGAAATGACAATCAACTATGTAAACGTTGTACTCAAACCTTTAATAAAAAACCTAAAGAAGTAAAGTTCTCAATTATAAAAGATAAATCCAATAACCTGTTTTTTGAAGTTAATGATAAAAAGTGGTTTACTCAATTGTTTAAAAACTCAGGTGATGGTATTGCTATTGATATTGTTTCTAAAAAAAGATATGCTTGTACTATAACAGATATTGAAGAGAAACAACTTAAAGGACATTTATTAAAACCTGTTTACGCAAGTGCTTTAAAGAGAGGGATTCGCCCATCAGGAAAAAATAAGTTTAAGGTAAGGGTAGGTGTATTACCTAAATCTTTAGCCAATGATAATGAGTTAGAGTATAATATTTTGTTTTTAAATGATAAGAACTTATGTCGATATCAAACGCTATTTAACCTAGATTCTTATGCATGGGATTTATTGGATATGGGAATGTACCTTGAATCACTTACCTATAAAACAAAATTAGATACTTCAAAAGAAGGAGAAGGATATACTTTAAAGCATAAAAAATTAAAATTTATTATTCCTTTTGAAAAGAATAAATCGGAATACTCACAAAATGATATTAAACCTCTTTATGATTCCTTACAATTAACTGATTTTACGATTAAAAAAATTAAAATTAAAGCATATGCTTCTGTTGAAGGAAACTTAGAAAGAAATATTGAACTGCAAGAACAACGAGCCAATAGTATAGCTAAAGCACTTCAGAGTTTTCAGAAATCGACAATTATTAATGAGGTTTCATCTTCGGAAAACTGGGTAGAGTTTTTAAATGATGTATCAAATACTAAGTACGCAAATTTCAAGAATCTTAGTAAATCAGAAATTAAAAGTAAACTAGTTGGTGGAGTATCAAAGGAATTAGAAATCTATTTAAAAAAACATAGAAAAGCTATTGTTTCACTTGAATTAGTGAAGAAGGATAAATTTAAAGATAAATCAGCTAATGAGTTATTAACTCTATTTAAATCTTCTATTGCTAATGATAAAGTTGATGAAGTAACAGAAATTCAAAATTCTCTTTTTGAGAAATTAAAGAATCAGGAAATATCACCAGATTTTCTTGACCAAATGAATTTACCAAAGCAAGTAAAATTTGCAAGGAATTTAAATAATAATTCAGTGTATAAATACTTTATGGAAGAGCGTAACTTATTAATTTCCATGAATGAATTAGAAAAGCTAGAAAAATTAATACCAAAGGATGGTAAAGTAAAATATAATCTAGCGGCATTGAAGTTTACACTGTGGAGGTCTGACTATCAACCTGTAGATGCTGTTGCTTTTAAAAAACAAATATTAGGCTTAAAACAGTATGGTATTTCTCAAACACTAATTCAGCGAATGCTTATAAATTATAACATCGTTAAAAGTGAAAAGTATATGAGAAAGCGGGATTATGCAAACAAAGATAAAGCGGTTGCATATATTTTAAAAAACTATAAAAAAATTACACTATCAGATTCTGATTATTTAAGCCTGTCACAGTATTTAACTTATTATTCTAATTATAAGAATGCTATTGAATTATTAGAAAAAAAGGTGCGAAGTATTTCTGTTGATGAAGATTTATTGTTTTATTATTTGAATATGACTTTAATAGATAATGAACTTACTAAAAATATGGACTATAGAACCATAATGTTGAATGCTATTAATATGGATAAAAAAAGGTATTGCAAGTTATTTAATGCAAAAGAAGATGGAGGAGTTACGTTTCAATTATTGGATAACGAATATTTAAGAAAAACCTACTGCGAAAATTGCAATACGAGAGAATAATATTAAACTAGGTTATTAAAATTTAGTAACCTAGACTTTTTACCTCTTTAATATTTTTCTTTTTTCATATAAGTTGAAAAAAATCATTGACTCCAATATATTTATTTACAGTAAATCCCTCTGCATATTTGACATTAATAGCCCTTCCAAAAATGCTATTGGTACTTTGTATTTGATCTAACAAACCTATGATAGAGTTAGGCTCATTCTCTTTAGGTGTTACAAACTGTGATTTAAAGGCCTTAATAGCTTTAATTTTGTTATCCATTTCACTTGAAATATCTATCACAAAATCGGGTTTGATATAATAATCTTGGATATAGTGGTATACTGCTTTAGGTCGCCAATGTTTTTGAATAACGTCATCGTTAAAAGTTATTTTCTTTTTGAGTCCTGATAAGAATGAGGCATCCGCAACTAATTTTGCTGCAATAGCATGATCAGGATGACGATCATGAATGGCATTGGCTAAAACAATTTCTGGTTGATATTTTCGAATAGCTTGTATAACCTTAAATCTATTTACTTCATTATTTTCAATTCCTCCATCTTGTAAGCCCAATTGTTCTCGATATTGTATACCTAATACTTTAGAAGCTTCATTTGCTTCTTGTTTTCTCGTTTTTGAAGTTCCAAATGTTCCCATTTCACCAGCAGTCATATCTATAATAGCAACTGTTTTACCCAAAGTAAGATGCTTTAATACAACACCAGATGCAGCACATTCAACATCATCTGGATGTGCTCCAAAGGCTAGTATATCTACTTTAAATTCATTCTTCATCATAAAATTTATTTTAATTGTTCTTTCAATATTTTTATTTCGGTTTCAAGCTTTGTGATATATTCATACTGTGGTAAAAACGTTTTTTCGATTTCTTCAGCTGTGTATCGAGGCGTAATATGTTGTGGACAATTCCAATCATAGGCTTCGATATAAAAAATAATCATACGTTCAGGTTTGAAATTATAATCATCTAAATTTAACAATTCATATAATTCAGGATTATCTATTAGTTCTACTACTTTTGCCTTAGCAAAAATTTTAAGACGTGTTTTACTTGGGTAATCTACTAAGATAAGTGATACGTTATTATTTGTTGCTATATTTCCAACAGATATATATTGTTTATTTCCTATGAAATCGATGAAACCTAATCGTTTCGTATCTAATACTTTTAAAAAACCATTTGCTCCTCCACGATGTTGTATGTATGGAAATTCATTTGCTCCAAAAGAAGCTATGTAAAAGCTATTTTGCTTTTGTATAAAAGTAACTTCGTTAATAGTTAAACCGTTAATAAACTTAAATTTTTCCTTACGTTCATAGCTTTTACGACTGCCATGTTTTTCTTGTAATTTTTTTATAGCGCTAGTGAATGCTATTTCTGCGAAATTTTTAGCCATGAATTAGTTATTTATAAATTTTAAAATAGAATTTGTAACGCTTTTTTAATTATTGCTAATATTTTTAGTGTACACTAAAATTGTATTTATAAAATTGATATTGTTATTTAATTTGAATATTTTATTGTATAAAGCCAGCCCAGAAATTACGAATTAAATTCTTTAAAATTATCTTTCTGAACTGACTGAGTTGAATAAGTTAATTGCTCACTTATAATTACTTAATATTATTTTTCTTTAAAAATTTTAAAATATAATTAGCAATTTCATCTTCTTTTTCTTCTAATGCAAAATGGCCAGTATCTAATAAATGAAATTCTAAGTTCTTCAAATCTTTTTTATAAGGATAGGCACCATCTGCGGGGAAAATATAGTCGTTCTTTCCCCAGACAATTAAAGTAGGAGGTTGGTAATCTCTAAAGTATTGCTGCCATTTTGGATATAAAGGCACATTGGTTCTGTAATCATAAAACATAGCTAATTGAATTTCATTATTTTCTTCTCTAGTTAAATGTTGTAAATCAATATTCCAATTATCAGGACTAATCTTTGTTACATCTTGAACACCATGTGTATACTGCCATTTTAATCCATCTGGAGAGTGAAATCCTTCTAAAGGCTTACCATTTTCTACAGTATAATTATTCCAGTATTTCTTAATAGGAACCCAGAAATCTTTTAATCCTTCATTATATGCATTTCCATTCTGGATAATTAATGATTCTATTCGCTCTGGATGTTTTGATGCAATCCTAAAGCCAATTGGAGCTCCATAATCCATTAAATAAATACTGTATTTATCAACACTGAGTTCCTTTAAAAAACCTTCAACTATGTTTGCCATATTATCAAATGTATAATTGAATTTTTTTATTTTTGGTTGATCACTTCTTCCAAAACCAGGATAATCTGGTGCTAAAACATGATATCGAACAGACAAGTCTGTTATTAAATTTCTAAACATATGTGATGAAGTAGGATATCCATGTAATAGGAGTATAGTTGGTTTTTTTATATCACCAGCTTCTCTATAAAATATATTTATTCCGTTTACTTTAATGTTTCTATGATATGTTGGATGAGTTACTTTTTCAACGAAAGCTTTACTTGGTTGAGGTTTTGTGTTTGTGAATGATAACAAACTAATTGATATGATTGTTAATAAGGCTATGCCTAACATTGATTTTATAATTGTTGTATTCATGATTTTTGTTTTATTTATTATAATTGATACGTTTGTTTTATTTGACTTTTCTATTACTTTTTTTATTCATACTTACTTTATAATTTTCTTTCAGATTCATTTATTTTTATATCATTTGCACTCATATCTCTAATTTTCATCAAACCATTATCATCAAACTCCCAATGTTCATTACCATGTGTCCTATACCATTGATTAGTTATATTGTTGTACCATTCATATTCAAACCGGACTGATATTCTATTTTCTGTATAAGACCACAAATTTTTTTTCAGTTTATATTCTTTTTCAATTGCCCATTTATTTTTTAAAAATTTCTTAATTGAATTTCGACCTGATATAAACTGATCTCGGTTTCTCCATTGTGAGTCTATAGTATACGCCATAGAAACTTTATCTGAATTTTGACTATTCCAAGCATCCTCTGCTGCTTGAACTTTTGCCGTAGCTGTTTCCTTTGTAAAAGGAGGAATTAATTTATTCATATATTTAAATTAAATACAGACAAGTCTGTTTGTTTTTATTCGTGAAAAAGCTATGGTAATAACTTTTTTGCTGCACTTTTAGCAGCTTTAATAGGCCAATTGTTTTTTTGAATTTGTGATAGAATAATAGCACCTTCAAGTAAAACAAGTATTTCATTACATAACTCATTAGGCTTATTTTCTTCTTGTAATAAACTTAATACTAAATCCTTGACATCATTTTTATGTAATAAAACCTGATCCTTTATTTTTTGATGATCTTTTGGTAAATCACATATAATATTCTGAAAACCACAACCTCTATAATTTACACCATCTAACCATGATTGTAAGTAATCAAAACTTTTAATTACTTTATCAGTATTTGTTTTTTCATTTGCTACAAAACTTTTTAAATCATCCATCCAACAAATGTGTCGTTTTTGTAAGTAGGCAACAGCAATATCCTCTTTTGATCTGAAATGCTGATACATACTTGCTTTTGCAACGCCAGCTTCCTCTATTATCTGATTGATTCCTGTTTGATTATAACCTTGATTATAAAATAAATCAGAAGCTGTTTCAATAATGCGTTCTTTTACACCTTGTTTTTTCATGGTACAAACATACAGTACAATTAACAAATACAGACCTGTCTGTTTTTGTTTAACATTATTTTAACAATTTAATGTTGAGTACAATAATAGATGGTTATATAACTCACTTGGGAATATATCCTATAACTAATCGTGATTATGTAGAATTTTACAAATAAAAAATAATAAGTTAGTGTATAAAAGTTAACTAATTACAAAAAAAAGCTTCTGTTTTTAATAGTAGCTTTTTTTTGTAATTAAACCTTTCTATTTATAAATGATCAATCTCTATAGCTAATAATGTTAGCATATCATTTTTAGAACTCAAATCATTTTGGATAGTAATTTTCGTATCTTGAAAAGTAGAATTTAAATTGCTGAATAAGCCTTGGTAATAATCAATTCCTTCTTTTAAATTTTTTGTAAACTTTTGAAGATATTTCTTTTGCTTGTTTGTTATAGCATCTTTTGATTCTTCAACTTTATCCTTTAAGTAATCTATATAAATAGTCAACTCTTTGATAAACATATTTGGTCTGTCTGTTCTGCTAATCACATTGGATTCTCCATAAATATGATCAGTCATTTCATTTAAACTAATTTCTCTTGAAAAATAAGCCATATTTGGTCCAGGACATACTGAAACACCTGTTCCTTCTGATTTTGTTTCAATATTATTTAATAATAGGGCAGAAGTACCTAAACCAACGCAGGTGCATGATTTATCTGTAATTTTATTATACTCTTTGTTATATTCTTTTAAAGGTAATTGTTTGCTATCTAATTCTTTAAGTTTTAAGTATTGATATTCACGTGAAGCAATACATAATCCAGTATTTTTAAACTCTTTATTTAATAAAACAAGTTTCCTAGGGCAAGAACTTCCAGGTCTACCTTTTTTAATGTTTTTTTCCTTTTCTAGGTCTTTAGTATTACCTCTTAAATTATTAAAAGGGACTCCTAAAGGAGAAATACCACTTAAGTAAATATCTTTCTCTTTAGCCTCTTTTAATTTAGTCATAGTATCCTTATCAACTGTAGTTGCTTCTGGAACTAATAAAAATGGTGATCCCCATCCTACAGAGTCAACACTGTAATGATCAAGTAAGAATTGATGCTCTTCTGAAGTACCTACACCACCTTGAGCAGTAATTTTAATAGAAAGATTCTCTTTTGGAATTGTTCGATTTTTAGTAGTAAATGTTTGCAGTAGTAGGTCCTGAATAGTAGCTCTTAATTCTTCACGTTTTTCTTTAAACTCGGATAATACTGGGCCTAATAAATAACCATCAGTAGCAAATGCATGCCCACCACAATTTAAACCAGATTCAATTCTGTATTCAGAAATCCATAAGCCTTTTTTAGCTAAAAATTTACCTTGAATTAAAGCAGATCTATAATCACTGACCTTTAAAATAATTTTCTTTTTGATTAGGCCATTTTCATTAGGGAAGAAATCATTAAATTGTTCCATATAGGCATATAAACGTGGGTTCATTCCTGCAGATAGAACTATAGAAGACGATAAATCACTATTTGCATAACCTCTTAAAGCTGCATGTGCATCATTAAACTCTATAGGAAGCTGTTCTTTATTAGAATAATTTTCCTTATCAAGTTTGGTCATGATATTTACATCAATGCTACCCATAGATAAATTATCTTTAAGCCAGGATTTAATTTCATCAACATTAAAATAATCTGCTGTTAAACGTTTGAATTCTTTTTTAAGAGTTGAAGAATCAGGGAGCATATTGAAATATTGTTTTATTCCTGTGCTAGTTTCAATGGAGGAGTTTTTAAGTTCATTGAATTTTTTTTCAGCTAAATTATTAAGTGTATTAAGATAAGAAGTAACTCTTTTTGCTCTAGAATCTTCAATCTTATCCGAAATTTCTTGATAGGGTATTTCATATTTACCACAGTACATTTTTCGTAGTTTCTCAAGAAGTATGTCGTCAACTAAAGATATAACTGAATCCATTCCGTATTGCGAAACTTTTAAAGGAGTATCAATAGTAAAACCAATACCCATTACTGGTATGTGAAACGAATGATTTTTCATTTTATATGTCGTTTTAGATGATGATACATAAAGAGTACCATCAATTATATATGTTTTTTAAAAGTTTGATAAAGTATTAGTAACCTATATGTTATCGAAACTATTTTAGCAAATATCCGCTGTTTTTCAGTTTTAAAAACTGATTATTATCATGTTATAAAAATAAGAGTAAATGTTAGTTTAGTTGACGTGTATTTTATAAAAAATAGAGAAGCAGATAGGTGAGGGATAAATTATTATGAAAATAGATATTAACACTTTAGATGGCACAGAAAAGCATATAACTATTGTAGGTGTTAGGTACACGAATTGTAGAATATGTACAACCAAATATATCAAAGTAATTTTAATAGTTCATTTCATAATTGGATTTGAATATTTAATTGATCCTTTAGAAAACACTAAAATTAGCCGATAAATTAAAAAAAGTAGGCTTGTTTATCCTCCAATTGTAGTCATGTTTCTATTATTGGAATGTAATTCAGGCTTTTGTAATTTTTCTAAAGTATCCATGCCACCGCGAATTTTAAGTTTCGCCTGTATAGCATTTTGTATAATTGGTTCAATAGCTTTACCTGTACGTAAAGGTGTTAGTAAATCCGATTCTTTAGCAGAAAACAAGCAGCTTTTTATCTGCCCATTCGCAGTTAATCGTAATCGATTGCACGAATCACAAAACGGATTTGTTACTGAACTAATTATAGCAAATGAACCTTTATAATCTTCTATTTTATAATTTTTAGAAGTATCATTAGGTGCATCTTGAATACGTATCACTTTATCTTCAGAAAAAGAAGAGTTGACAATAGTCATAATTTCTTTATATGAAACCATTTTTTTCATATCCCATTTATTTCCGTCAAAAGGCATGAATTCAATGAACCGGATAATGATAGGTAATTCTTTAGTAAGATTGATGAAATCATTGATTTCATTGTCATTAAAGTCTTTTATTAAAACTACATTTAACTTTACATTGAACCCGTTTTTTACTAATAGGATAATATTATTATAGACTTTATCAAAATAATTTCTACGTGTAATTTGTTCAAATTTATCCTCATTAAGTGAATCCAAACTCACATTGATATTTTGGATTCCACACGCTTTAAAAGTTTCTATAAATCGATCTACAGAAACCGCATTTGTAGTAATAGCTAGCTCTACAGGTAAGGAAGAAAGTTTTTTTAATATTACAATAACATCTTTACGTATAAGAGGTTCTCCACCTGTTAAGCGAATTTTTGTAACCCCATTATCTACAAAAGTTTTTGCTATGGTATAAATTTCATCAAAACTCATAATATGAGACTTTGGCGAGAGTCCAACACCTTCTTCGGGCATACAATATGTACAACGGAGATTACAACGTTCCGTAAGTGATATACGTAAGTAACTATGCTTTCTGCCAAACTTATCGGTTAATATGTTTTGTTCCTCTTCCATTAATCGTGTCTAGCTCCTTTTAATATTCTAAATATGTGTAAAACTCCTGGGAAAATAGCCTCCATTGATTCTTTTGCGCCATTTGTTGATCCTGGTAAAGCCAATACTAAAGTATCTTTTAAAGTTCCAGCAACACTTCGTGATAACATAGAGTAGGGAGTACGTTCTTGTCCATAACTTCTTACTGCTTCTTCTATACCTGGTATGTTTCTATCAAATATAGGTTTTAATGCTTCTGGAGTAACATCTCGTTTTGATAAACCAGTTCCTCCAGTATAAATCACTAAATCAATACCTTGTTCTTGGTAGTATTTCGCTTTTTCTTGAATGATATCTTTTTCATCAGGAATTATGATGTAATCTGAAATAGCAACATCATTTTCTTCTAGTTTCTTGATGATAGCCTTTCCTGCTTTGTCTTCTTTTTGACCGGCAGATATTGTATCAGAACATACAATAACGGCTGCAGTAATGTCTTTTCTATATTTATCTTTAAAATCAGATTTTCCACCTTTTTTATTCAACAGCTTGATATGATGAATCTCAATCCCTTTATCAATAGGTTTTAGCATATCATACATATTTAATGCTACCACACTAGCGCCATGCATTGCTTCAACTTCAACCCCTGTTTTATAGATTGTTTTTATAGTACATAAAATAGTAATTTCTAAACCGTTTATTTCATACTCAATCCCGGTATATTCAATTGGTAATGGATGACAGTCAGGAAGTAATTCAGGTGTTTTTTTTACACCTAATAACCCTGCAGCTTTACTCATAGAAAATACATCTCCTTTAGGAACGGTTTTGTTTTCAATAGCCGTAATAGTTTCGAGTTTACTTACTTTAATTATAGCCTGTGCAGTAGCTATTCTTAGGGTGTTGATTTTATGTGTAATATCTACCATTTTTTTCTATTGAGTTGTATATTTTTTTATGTATTTAACTGTTTACTTTCCATTGGTGAGAAGCATCTTCAAACACTTCTTTTCCAAAAATGGGCACTTGCGCTTTTATTTCATTTACGATATATTCAATAGCCGGAAATACTTCTTTTCTTCTAGTTGATGACGCAAAAACAAACAAGCAGATTTCACCTGCTTTCACTGTTCCTAAGCTATGGTAAATATGCATACACGTAAGATTAAATTTTTCAAAAGCAGCTTCTCTAATCTCTTGAATTTTTTCGTTAGCCATATCTTCATAAGCGGTATACTCTATAGCAGCAACTATTTTACCTTCAATTTCATCGGCACGAACCTGGCCTAAAAAGATATTATGTGCACCAATAGATGTTTTAGATTGATGTTTAGCTATAGAATTACCAATAAATTCTGCTGATATTGGGCCCTCTTTGAATACATTTTTTGGTTTGCGATCTTTCATTCTAATTTTGATTATAATGTTCTAAAATAGCTATAGCTCCTTCTTTTAAACTGTAACAATTACTAATGTTATTTTTTTGTAATAATGCAACCGCCTTTTTACTTCTTATTCCTGATTGACAAAAAATGATTTTTTCTTTATCAGTATCAATTTTGTCTAATTGAAGTTCTAATTTACTTAATGGAATTTGAATATGATTTATAATGTTGACCTTTGGTTGTTCATGAGTTTCGCGAACATCAATGAATTGTATGTTTTTTCTTAATAATGCTTTTTCTATAGATATTTCATTAAAACTAATGTCACAATTAAATTCTTCTTGATTGTCTTGAAATGTGTCTTTCTGATTTAAAACGTTATTTATTTCTAATTCAGATTTATTAACCGTTAATGTTATTGTTTCAGATGTTAAAGCATTATAACATAATAGTTTTCCGCTCAAAACATTTCCTAGACCTAAAATTAATTTTAAGACTTCATTTGCTTGCATACTTCCAATAATCCCAGGTAAAACACCTAACACTCCAACTTCTGAGCAATTGGGCACGGATCCAGCAGTTGGTGGAGTAGGGAATATACATCGATAACTTGGTCCATTTTCATAATTGAATACTGAAACTTGCCCTTCAAACTTATAAATGGCACCATATACTAATGGTTTATTAGTAATTAGTGAAGCATCATTTATCAAATATCTTGTTGTGAAATTATCAGTACCATCAATAATGATATCATAATTATTAAAAAGATTAACAGCATTTTTTACTGTTAATCGCTCAGGGTAAGCTGTAATCGAAATTGTAGGGTTGAGATCCTCTAAACGTTCTTTTGCAGCTAAGGCTTTATTCTTGCCAAGTGTTGACATTCCAAAAAGGATTTGTCTTTGTAAATTCGATTCTTCTACGATATCAAAATCTACGATCCCTATAGTTCCAACTCCTGCAGCAGCAAGGTATTGTAATATAGGACATCCTAAACCTCCAGCACCAATGACTAATACTTTTGCTTGTATAAGTTTGTTTTGGCCTTTTTGACCAATTTCTGATAATATAATATGTCTACTGTATCTACTCATCTATTCATTTTTATCCTCCTGCAAAAGGAGGGAGTAATGCTATTTCTGCATCTGAGATTATGGTGTCCTTAGAAACAAGAATTTGTTTCTGTGCTACTTGAAAATCTTTTTCTTTTAACATGGGATATTTACTAAATAATAAATCTAGTAAATCCGAAACTGTACTTTTAGAAAACAAAAAGGATTCTTCTTGGCACTGAGTAACCTCAGTAAGCATTCCAAAATATTTAATTTTCAAATTCATTATTTAATTCTTTTAAGTCACTTTGTGAATTAATATTAGCGGTATATTTTTCCAATGTATTATCTAACACTATTGATTTTGATTTTAATTGTTTTATAAGGAAACGTAATCGTCTTTCTCCTGATTCTAATAAATTCAAACAAGTATTCGCACAATTTTTATTATAAGTTGCTATTAATGGCATTGTTTTATTTTGACTTTGGATTTGTACTACATCAAAATCGTCATTACTTTTCTGAATTAATTGTTTTAAAATTCTTTGATCTATTAAAGGAATATCGCAGCTAAGTACAATGTTTTTTTCTGTGCTTGAGTTATGTAAACCAGAATACAAACCAGCTATTGGTCCTGAATTTTTAATAATATCATCTATACGTTTTAGTTTAAATACATCATAATCTGGATTATTACTTACTATAATAATTTCATTTACTAATGGTTGTAAAGTATCAATAATATGTTGGATAAAAGGTTTACTATTATAAATTACAAACCCCTTATCACACCCCATACGTGTACTTTTTCCTCCTGCGAGTATAATCCCTGTTATGTTTTTATTACTTAACATTTATATAAAAAATAATTTTACTGAAGCTATTATTAAAACAAATGCCAATACGTGTCTTAAATGCTTGTTTTTTAAGTTACGACTGCCTAAATAGCTTCCAAAAAAACCACCAATTAATGCAAACCCTACCAATACAAATGATAGTGAAGTTAATGTTATACCACTACTTAATTGACCAAATAACCCAGCTGCTGAATTTACCCAAATAAATAAAGCAGAAACTGCTGCTGCTTCTTTCATTTTCCCCCAATGCAATAATAATATTACAGGACTCAAAATAATTCCTCCACCTATTCCGATAAGCCCAGAAAAGAAACCGATGATTCCGCCTACTAAAAGTCCTTTCCAGATTTTAATACCTTTTATAATCTGACTTTCTTTCCCAAGAAAATTAAGCATTTTAAGAATAGCAAATATTAATAATGCTCCCAATATTTTTTTATAAATACTAGTATTCAGATCTATCGTCCCGCCTAAAAATGCCATCGGTATAGATGTGATTGCAAATGATAAAAATAACTTTCTATTAAAATGTCCTTGTCTGTAATAATGATAAAAAGCGATAGCTGCTACAAATAAATTGAGTAATAAAGCCGTAGGTTTCATTGCTTCAGGAGCAAATGAAAATATAGCCATTAAGGCTAAATAACCACTGGCTCCTCCATGTCCAACACTTGCATATAAAAATGCCACAATTGGTAGGCTTACTAAAAAAGGCCATATGTATATTAACTCAGCAATCACAATGTATCTATTTTGTGTACTTGATTATCTAAATACGTCCAACAATCACGGTTAATATCTTCAAAAGCATGAATCATTTTCTTACCATATGGCGTTAATTGTGCACCACCACCATTTTTACCACCAATAGTAGTAATTATAAATGGTTTCTCTGCAGATTTATTTACTGCATCAATTAAAGTCCATGCCTTTTTATAAGACATTTGTAAACTTTTAGCCGCTTTAGATAAAGAGCCTGTTTTCTCTATTTCTTTTAACAAGCGAACCCTTCCTTCACCCAGTAATACGTTATCACCAACTTCTATCCAAATCCGACTTTTTATTTTATAACTCATCGCGATTTATTTAGGAAGATGAATTACTTGTACATTATCTCCAATAGCAATATTGGATTGTTCTTCAGAAACATACACTAACGCATTTGCTAAAGCAAATGTTTGCAACATAGCTGAACTTTGTCCTTCTAATATGGCAACTTCATTATTTGTAACGTATGCTTTTAAAAACTGAGCTCTATTTCCTTTTTTAATAAATGTAGAAGTAGATTTAGCTATAGTTTCAACTAAATGATAATTTTTAGCTCCTGATATTTTTTGTAAAGCTGGAAAAACATAAATATAGAAACAACTTAAAGCTGCAGCAGGGTTTCCTGGTAAGGCAAAAACACTCGTATTCTCTTTTTTCCCAAAGAATAATGGCTTTCCTGGTTTCTGCTTAACTTTATAAAAAACTTCTTCGACAGCTAATTCTTCTAATGCTTTACCTACGAAATCATAATCACCAACAGAAATACCTCCGGTAATTATAACAAGATCGTTATTACTTATAACGGATTTTAATAAGTTTCGAGTATTGATGTAATTGTCTTCTACTGTCTGTATGGAAAAATTTGTGTAATGAAGGTTTGATAAAGCACTTGCTAACATAACAGAGTTACTTTCATAAACCTTACCATATTCTAAGGTATTTCCTGGTTTGGTTAACTCGTTACCAGTAACTACAATTGCTATTGTTGGTTTTTTGTAAACTTCAACCTCTGTAATACCAAGTGATGCTAAATAGCCAATTCCAGCAGGAGTTAATTTTGTTCCTTTTTTTAAAGCAATTTCCCCTTTTTTAACTTGTTCTCCCAATGGGCGAATATTCTCTTGAGGAAGGACAATTTTTTGAGTTCTTAATTCGTTACCTACAATGCTTGTTTTTTCTTGCATAATAACTGCATTAGCTGTATCGGGAACAGCAGCTCCGGTAAAAATACGTACAGCATTACCTTTATTTAAAATAGGATGATGACTATCTCCTGCTTTAACTTCTCCTTGTATACTATATATACCTGAATCTTGTAGGTGAAGAGCATAACCATCCATTGCAGATTGCCTAAAAGGGGGCATGTCAATTGTAGAAAAAATGTTTTTTGATAGATTATAATTAACAGCTTCTTCAAGTGATATAATTATTTTTTCACTTGAAGTTGTGTTATTTTCTATGAATTGTTTTGCTTCTTTAACAGCTATCATAATTTGATTATTTTCTTCATAAAAACGACTTTCGTTATGTTTTTACAAATATAACGAAAGTTCGTTTTCATATAACATGATATTTATCACTCAAAATTATTTAGACTATATATAAATAATTCGTTCATGATATATGTCATCTATTTTTTCTCTAATTTAAAGGAAATTTACATTGTTTAATAAAAGGAAAGGTTATGCCAATAATAAGTTATTTAGCTCATCCACAGGAGGGGAAAAAAGTAGAACTACTAGAAGCTTTGAGTATTATAAATCAATGTGAAGTTATTCCTGCAGAAAACAAAAACCTGTTAATTGTTGTTACAGATACAAATACAGATGAAGATCAAGAAAGTTTAAAAGAAAGAATTGAGGCTATTGAAAGTTTAAAATTGCTAGCAATGGTTTCTGGATTTAATACACCTAAAAATATATAATATATGTATACTTCTTTGAATAACAGACGTAGTTTTATTAAAAAAATGGCAATATTATCTGCTATGACTGCAGCTGCAACGATGTTCCCAGGAATAATATTTGCAGAAGAACAAGAAAGAAATTTGCCAAGCGGAGGAGACCTAGATTGGAAGAAATCACCTTGTCGTTTTTGTGGTGTAGGTTGTGGAATTTTGGTTGGGGTAGAAAATGGTAAAGCAGTTGCTGTAAAAGGGGATCCAAATTCTTCAGTAAACAAAGGTTTACTTTGTGTTAAGGGTTACCACCAAACTATGTGTATTCAGTCAAAAGATAGGTTAACACATGCTTTAGTTAAAATGAATGGAGCTTATGTAAAAACACCAATAAATGAGGCATTAGACTTAGTAGCAAATAAGATGAAAGAAACCATTGAAAAACATGGTAAAGATTCTGTTGCAATGTACACATCTGGTCAGTCAACTATTCCTGAAGGGTATGTTGCTTCAAAATTTATGAAAGGAGCGATAGGAACTAATAATTTAGATTGTAATGCTCGCTTATGTATGGCAAGTGCAGTTACAGGTTTTTTAACCTCTTTTGGAGCAGATGAGCCAATGGGATGTTATGAGGATTTTGAGCACGCTGATTATTATGTGACATGGGGAAATAACATGGCAGAAATGCATCCAATATTATTCTCACGAATGTTGGGACAAAAAAATAGTAGAGGTGCAAAAATTATTGATTTTGCCACAAGAACAACACGTTCAAGTATGGCTTCCGATAAATCTATTTTATTTGAACCTCAAACCGATTTAGCTGTAGGTAATGCTATTTGCTACGAAATAATTAATAACGGATGGGTTAATAAATCGTTTGTTGAAAAACATTGTAATTTTAGTAAAGGACTTACTAACATAGGGTATGGTACGGAAGATAAATTCAAGTTTAAAGACAAGCCTGAGAAAATTAACTTTGATGAATACAAAGCTTTTTTAGAAGATTATACTCCTGAAAAAGTTGCGAAATACTCTAAAGTATCCGTAAAAGATATTAAATATTTGGCTGCTATTTATGGGCATCCTAATAAAAAAATAATGTCACTATGGTGTATGGGGGTAAATCAGCATACCAGAGGGACTTGGATGAATAACATCATCTATAATATTCACTTATTAACAGGTAAAATTTCTCAACCAGGTAACAGTCCATTTTCATTAACTGGCCAGCCATCTGCTTGTGGAACTGCTCGTGAAGTAGGAACATTTACGCACAAATTACCTAAAGGTGTTGTAATGAATCCTAAGCATAGAGCTAAAGCTGCAAAAATATGGAAAGTACCAGTAGAAAGGATTCCATCAAAACCTACATATCATGCTACTGAAATGTTTAGAGCAGTTGATAGAGGTGATATTAAATTTATATGGACTCAAGTTGTAAACCCATTGGTTTCTTTACCCAAAACAAGTAGGTATCGTCCTGGAATGGAAAAAGAATCTTGTTTTGTGGTAGTTTCTGATGTATTTCCAACACCAACATCAGATGTTGCAGATGTAATTTTACCAGCATCATGGCATATAGAAAAATCTGGATTATACGGTAACTCAGAAAGAAGAACTCAGTATTGGGATAAAATGATTGATGGCCCAGGGGATACTACTCCAGATGCATGGATGACTATTGAAGTAGCTAAACGTATGGGATATGGAGATTTATTTCCTTATTCAGAAGAAAATCACGCAGAAGAGATTTATAATGAATACCGCCAATTCCACGAAGGTAAAAAACACGGAATGGCTCCTTTAGAAGTACTAAAAAAGCAATCTGGAGTAATGTGGCCATACGTAGATGGAAAATCTACTCAATGGCGTTTTAACTCTAAATATGATCCTGCATGTTCAAATGGTGAGGATTTTCATTTTTATGGTAAACCAGATGGTAAAGCTGTTATTTGGCAACGCCCTTATGAACCAGCGGCTGAATCACCAGATAAAGAATATCCATTTTGGTTAAACACCGGTCGTGTAATAGAACATTGGCATACAGGCTCTATGACTCGTAGAATTCCAGTTTTACATAAAGCAATGCCACATGCTTATGTTGAGTTTCATCCGGATGATGCAAAAGCGTTGGGCATTAGAAATGGAGAAAATATAAAAGTGACATCTCGAAGAGGTTCATGTACATTACCAGCATCCATAAATGAAAGAGGTTTACCAACTAAAGGGCAAGTGTTTGTGCCATTTTTTGATGAAAATATGCTAATCAATGATGTTACATTAGATTCTTTTTGCCCAATTTCAAAAGAACCAGATTATAAAAAGTGTGCTGTTAAAGTAGAAAAAGCTTAGACTATGAAAAAATTAGGAATCATATCATTATTTATCCTTTTATTTATAGGTTTTATCACTGTTTGGCACTTTAGCTACAAACAAGGATTAGAGGAAGCTTATGTGCCAATTACCGAAGAAGAAACAATAAGATTTATTCCTTCAGAACAAGGAGTTTTTAGACGGTCAGAGTATGCATTGGATTATGCGAAAATGCCAATTGATGAAGAACACCAAAGATCTTTAGTTGATTATTATGATAACAAAGCTTTTCATGGAGCTCCACCAAGTATACCGCATGAGATCAAAAGTGAAATAAATATGGGGGGCATTAGCTGTCTAAAATGCCATGAAAATGGAGGTTATGTAAGTATATTTAGTGCATATGCGCCTGTTACTCCACATCCAGAAATGGTTAATTGTAGGCAGTGCCATGTTCCACAGTATACAGAAACTTTATTTAAAGAAACTAATTATGAAAAGGTACTGGCTCCTTTGGTTGGGATAAACAATGCCTTTATAGGCAGTCCTCCTGTAATTCCACATCAAATTCAAATGAAAGAAAACTGTTTGTCCTGCCATGCTGGTCCAAGTGCACCTAAAGAGATAAGAGTGTCGCATCCTGAACGTGTAAATTGCCGACAATGTCATGTGTTAAATAATAAAGAGATAAAAGATATAGGGAATTTTAAAAGAAATAATAATGAGTAAATATATTTTATCAACTAAATATTGGAGCTTAATTTTATGTATATCAGTTTTATATTCATGTAAAAATCACGAAGATGAATATCATAGTATAAACGATAAAATTGAAGCAAAAAGCAAAGATTATAACGGGACATCTATTACTTCTGATAAATATATTGATCATGTTAAAACTATAAAAATTACAGAAGGTGATCATACTTTTTTAATTCCAGAAAGAAAGAGTCAATTACAATCATATAATTGTACGGAATGCCATACTAAACCATTGACAGAAATGCAAAAAAATAATGAATCGTATAAGAAGGCACATTGGAATATTAGTTTAAATCATGCTAATGAAAATACGATGAATTGTATTACTTGTCATAATGGTAAGAATATGGATAACTTACATAGTTTAACAGGAAATCAGATCGATTTTAATAAAAGCTATGTCCTTTGCAGCCAATGTCATACCAAACAATTTTCTGATTGGAAAGGAGGGGCACATGGTAAGCGAATAGGAGGTTGGGCACCACCAAGAGCATCACTGACTTGTGTAAATTGTCATAATCCTCATAAACCACATATTGAATCTAAATGGCCAGCAAGATTTAATACTGAAATAGAAAAAGAACGTAAATAATAACTAATAGCCTTATTGGGGTAATTATAACACTATTAATTATGGGAGATAGTACAAAAAAATGGTTCTCTTTAAACCTAAACAGTAAAGAAAAACAAGCTTCTGGTTCCTGTGGTTGTGGTAAAACAACTGGCGGATGTAACTCACATACGAAAAATTCAATCAGTGACGATGATTTTATGGAAGCAGCAGTAAATGCTTCCATAGGAGAAGAAAGACGAAAAGATGGGTTTGAACAGATTTTTGATGTTAAAATGGATCGAAGATCAGCCTTTAAGAAATTAACGGCAAGTTTAATGATTGGTGCTGGAGCTGTTTCTACATCATGTAGTATGATTGCTGGTGAAGAGACAAAAGAAAAGGCACAAATAGATTGGGAAGAACAGTTTAAAGGTAACTATAAACTAATGTCTGATGAAGAAAAGCAAGGTACAGTTGATAGACTTGTTCGTTCTTATCAAATGCGTACTGGAAAAAACATAAATATGTCTTCTAAAAATGCTGAGGAAGATGTTTTATTTGGTTACGCATTCAATATTTCTAAATGTCAGGGATATATGGATTGTGTAAATGCTTGTGTTGAAGAAAATAATCAAGATAGAAATTCACAAATGCAATACATCCGTATTCATGAAATGAAGGATGGTAAAGGTTTTAATTTTAATGAAGCTGATGATAATTATTATCATGAAGTACCTGCAGAAGGTCATTTTTACATGGGGACACAATGTTTCCATTGTGATAACCCTCCTTGTGTTGAAGTATGCCCAGTACAAGCTACTTGGCGTGAAGATGACGGTTTAGTAGTTGTTGATTACGATTGGTGTGTAGGATGTAGATACTGTATGGCAGCTTGTCCTTATGATGGTAGACGTTTCAACTGGAGTAAACCAGAAGTTCCTGAAAAAGAAGTAAATAAAGATCAACATTATTTAGGAAATCGTTTGCGTAAAAAAGGAGTTATGGAAAAATGTACATTTTGTGTACAACGTTCTAGGGAAGGTAAAAATCCAGCTTGTGTAGAAGCATGTCCAACAGGGGCAAGGATTTTTGGGAATTTATTAGATCCTGAAAGCACTATTCGATGGGTATTAGAAAATAAAAAAGTATTTAGACTAAAAGAAGATTTAGGAACAGAACCAAAGTTCTGGTACTTTATGGATTAGTATAAATAAAGGCAATAGGCAAGTATAAATAATAAAATTTAAAAGTTGTGAAAAAACTTAAAGTTTTAAGGAGTTTAGTAAAAGATAGTTTTAATACAATTACAAGTGGATCTAAAAATTATCATTTTTGGATGGCCTTTTTAACACTAGTAATGTTAATTGGTATGTATTGTTATTCAATTCAATTAGAGGAAGGTTTAAGTGTAACCGGAATGACTGACAGAGTTAGTTGGGGATTATATATATCCAATTTTACATTTTTAGTAGGTGTTGCAGCTGCTGCCGTAATGTTGGTTATGCCAACATATGTGTTAAAAGATATTGATTTTAAACAAGCTGTATTAATAGGAGAAGGGTTAGCTGTATCTGCATTAATAATGTGTTTGGCATTTGTAGTTGCTGACATGGGAGGCCCCTCTGTATTATGGCATATGATGCCGGTTATTGGTGTCTTTAATTTTCCTAATTCGATGCTTACATGGGATGTTATTGCATTAAATGGATACTTATTTATTAATATTACAATTCCTTTTTATATCCTTT